>Ga0123353_10000437_pt1 | contig 51674 bp, 41 predicted proteins | sample TergutLab28metaG_3_FD_92763 | JGI IMG/M metagenome (GOLD analysis project Ga0123353, IMG submission 92763) | Labiotermes labralis P3 segment gut microbial communities from Petit-Saut dam, French Guiana - Lab288 P3 | ecosystem: Host-associated > Arthropoda: Insects > Digestive system > Gut ... | reverse complement strand
GTTCTAAGACTGACCACATCCTGTCTGTTATATCGTGTCGCCGATGTGCTGCCTCCATTGAGAACCTCCTCTGTGGTTTTCTCTATTCTATCATAAATTCATTCTCGTGTAAACGCTATCTAGAAAATTTTCGCAGCCAGAAAATATGTTTGAGCCAAAGGCGACAACGGATTGGGGAATGGCGATGGTTCTTAATGTATTGCAACTAAAAAATACATATGATGGGACAATTGTCATCCCGTTTTCAAACTGTGCATCTGTTATGTTAGTGCCTTGAAAGACGCCTGCATTGCCACTTCCTACGCCAACAATACTATAATTATATCCAACCAGTGTAAGGCTTTTGGGGATTTCTATGTTTGTTAATGACGAGCAATTCAAAAATGCTCCTGAGTGAATCGCCGTTAATGTTTTTGGCAATACAATATCGCTTAATTTTGAACATCCGCTAAAAGCAAAAGTTTCAATTGTAGTTAAAGCTTTTGGCAATGAAATCCTTTCTATTTCTGTGCAGTATCTAAACGCGCCAATTCCTATAGAAGTTATGCTGTCTGGCAAGAACACATTTTTTAACGTGCTACAATTATAAAACATATGCGATGGAACGGTTGTCATCCCCTCTTCAAATTGTGCATCTGCTATGCCAGTACCTTGAAAAACACCTGCATTGCCACTGCCAAGACCGACAATGCTATAATCATAGCCAACCAGTGTAAGACTTTTGGGGATTTCTATGTTTGTTAATGACGAGCAATTCAAAAATGCCCCTGAGTGAATCGCCGTTAATGTTTTTGGCAATACAATATCGCTTAATTTTGAACATCCACTAAATGCGAAAGTTTCAATTGTGGTTAAGGCTTTTGGCAACGAAATCCCTTCTATCTCTGCACAGAACCTAAACGCACCAATTCCTATAGAAGTTATGCTGTCTGGCAAGAACACATTTTTCAAAGTGTTGCAATTGTAGAATATATGTGGTGGAACGGTTGTCATCCCATCCTCAAATTGTGCTTCTGTTATGTTAGTGTCTTGAAAAGCACCTACGGAACCGCTACCGATACCACCAATACTATAAGTAAAGCCAACAGTTGTAAGGCTTGCAGGAATTTCCACGCTCGTTAATGATGAACAACCCCAAAATGCTCCCGCATAGATTGTCATTAATGTTTTTGGCAATACAATATCACTTAGTTTTGAACACCTTCTAAATGCAAAAGTTTCAATTGATTTTAGCGTACTTGATAATGCTATGCTGACCAGTTCAGCACAACCTTCAAATGCTTGAGTAGCAATGGATGTCACATTGTCAGAAATTACAACTTCTACTATCGTATTGTTATCTTTGAATGCACTTGGACCAATAGCTACAACCTGATACCCATCCAGCGTATCGGGAATTGTAACATTTGAAGCAGTACCGTTGTATTTGGTGACAGTTGCCGCGTTGTTACTTATAGAATACTCCCAATCCCCACTTGTTGCCGCTCGTGCTACGGCGGTCAATGGCATTACAGATAAACAAAATACCAAAGACAACATGATTGAAAAAATCTTTTTCATACTGAATATATCCCCCAATCTGAATTTATGGGTTCTCATGAACCTAATAAATTTTCAGTTTAATCTTATCTCTTTTTGCCGTGAAAGTCAACAGCTATCGAATATTTAATGGCATCCTATTGATTATGTAAAACTGTTTTGGAAATCACTACAATAGAATTATCGAGGTGATACAATTGAGTCAAGAATTTAACATACTTGTGGGAACAAGAATCCGACAGACAAGGGAATTGCTCTCCCTATCCCGTGAAAAATTCAGCGAGAAATGCGGGATTTCCTGCAGCTTTCTTGCGGATATTGAACGCGGTAAGAAAGGTGCTTCCGCTGAAACGCTCCATAAAATCTGCATTGGGGCAAATATATCGCCAAACTATTTAGTCTTGGGCTCGAACACACCAAAGGATGTTTCTGCAATTGCGGAGCTCCTCAGTCAGTTGGAACCGAGATACATAAATTCAGCCGTTGGGATACTAAAAGAGTTTATAAATGCTGTTCATCAAGAGTAACTGATGGCTTGTCTATAATATCAGACCCCTTCGCAAAAAAGTATAGACTATTCCCTTGGTTAAAGAGAGTTCTTTTGCCGCACCCTCGACCGGGTTCCAGAGAACCTACCCTGCTCGGCGGTTTCCCGTTGTCTACCCCTTGGCAGGCTCGCCGCCTTTGCGGTTCATCGCCTGCTTCACCGGAACGGTAGCCCTATCGCGCGGTCATTCAATTTTCAGTTTCTATGGTGGCATCCCTCGCTTTCATGTTTACATCTTTCGCGGGTATATGAAAAGCCGCTATACATAATCTCAAAACGAGCATTCGATATATTCGCTCGCTTCGTTCGCTATGTAATAGCGGCTTTCGCCTAAATAAATAATCTTCCGCGACAGAAGTATTCAGTTGTATGCCAAAGGGCAGAATTACCCTCAAGCTTGTGCATTATACCGAACAAACGTTCGCCTTGTCAACAGGTAATTTGTGGGCTTGCATAAGCAGTGCTATTTTGATTTATTGTAGCAGTTGATGAAGGCAGATGTATCGTAAGATTTGTTGAAATTAAATTGATCTTGTTGTATATTAAGAGCACAATATTATTGAGGCTAAAATGGATGCTAAAACACAGTAGCTTGAAAGATCATAAATTTGTTAAGGGGAAATTCATGACCCCTTTGAATTCTTTAGATCAACCTCTGGATGAGATTTCTTGGTTTCATGACAGACTTCCCGAATATGTTTGGATCGGCTTAATAATAAAGAAATTCGGGCGCACATTAGGACTTAATTACTGTGGGAGAATTTCTAATTTACTAAAAACCATAAATACCGATATGAATGCGATACGATTTTCGAACATATTAGCATTGGACGCAGAAAAACAAAAGCATTTTTGGCATGAAGTTGTCGCTTTGATTGGAACGGAAGTCATAGCTCCATTGACAGCCATCTTTACCCATTCAGAACATCCCGTATTTGCTGAAATCTTCTGTAGCAAGCTTGATGACTATGATCAGCGGGCAGAAAAAATACGATTGGTTCTTCATGATGCTTCTGACCACCAAACATATTTCGCAACAGATATTAGGTTCGTTGTGCTGTACTCAGCATTGCTTTCAGGCAAACTTTTTGTAGAGCAAGAAATGGGCGAGCTAATACTAAAGTATCCTTTGCTTTCTCACAAAAATGAGGAAATGCGGTTAACAAGGCCTACGGTACGTTCAATGGAAGCGACCGCAAATAAAACCAATAATGAAGAATACCTAAATTGTTTTTGGGAGGCTATAAGTAAAATGACAGATTGCAATCTTTTCTGTTTACCGTTTGAAAAGTGTTCCGATGATTCGGATATTTACATGAATCATGTTCGGCGTATTATGGATTACTATGCCGAATTATTTGCATCTACAAGCCCGCTCGACAAGAAAATGCTCGTTCTATTGGGCATGACTACCTATTCATATAAATGCCTATTGGAATTGGTAAACCATGATTTATATAATGCCATTCTTGGACGTATTGTTATTAGAATCTTAATTGAGGGATATATAATGATGAAGCATCTGCTGAAGAATGAATCGTCCCACACTGATATATGGAGCGATTATCAGTGTTACGGAATTGGACAGTATAAGTTGATTGCAAAACGCGGAGAAGAAACTGAGAGAAAAGATGCCCTAAGCCATGTTCTTTATGAATATCTCGGATTTCTTGTAAATGAAACCAAGGATGAAGAGCTTATCAATATGGATACCAAATATTTTGATAATCAAGGTATCCGAGAAAAAGCAATCGCTGTTGGAGAAAAAGAACTTTTTGGATTGTACTATGATTATGATTCTGCATTCGCGCATGGATTGTGGGGTGCTATCAGAGAAAGCGCATTATTGAAATGTGACGAAGCATCTCATCACTATCATTGCGTCCCAGATATAGAGGATAAGCAGAAGCTGGCATCGGTATGGCACGATTGCAAAATGGTAATGGATAAAACTCTTGGTGTTCTTTATGATGTATATGGTTTACCTCAACAATACACAACCGGAGTTTCTGATGGCTGATTTGATGCACACCAAAATAAAAGAACTTGAATTCAATTATCTTTCTGTTCTTAAAAAAGCAGAAAGCAATATTTATTCTGCTAACGCGGTTGCTATTATTGATGAAATCCTTGTTTTTTGGGAACGAAACAGAAGATTAGTTGAATGCATATTAAGGCATGACATTATACCGTATGATACTTATATATTTGCGGCAGCAACCTATATGGATATGAATGATTATGAACACTATCCTTTTGTCACATTGGGCAAAAAACACATTATGGATGACCGGCTTTGTTCATACATAAAAATCATAAATGGTGATTGCGATAGCAATGATTATTCGAAAAAACTGCATAACCTATTACTTACAGTAATACAGGACAACATCAAGATAATTGAGAATTGCTTTCCGAGTATTTTAATTCTGCCAGTCAGATTTTTAGCCGATATTGAAAAGGATGCTATCCATAAAGGTACGGAAGTTGCCTTTCTAAATATGTTTACCAGCATCAACTCTATGAAGGAGTTCTTTCGGCTAAAGGATATTATCGAAATTGAAAAGGCTCTGCTTCCGACGATCCCCAACAGTTTGATTTTTTCTGCGGATGAAGATATGTCGAACAGTTTTATTAGTCGATTCCGAGAGTATCAAAAGACAATCGATTATTCGATGGTTTCCAAGGATGATGAAACTGGACTCTTTTTTACTGCGATATATGGTTATTTTTCGCAAGCACTTGATATTATCATGCTATGCGCTTCATACGCCCTAATTCCATATATTCGTTATGATGTAGCTTTCAAATATATGCTGAGTCTGTCAAGCAATTTTACAGATGATGAAAAGATTCGCTTGATTGTATTCCGAGCTTGCATAGCCTTCAGCCTTTATAGAATTTATGATACGCATGATTTCTGCAATATAGAATTCAGTAAATATGTTGAAGCTGTTATCAAATATGATTTCTCAGGTAAACTATTGAGCGATATAAATGAGAGAAACTTCTTCCTTAGTAACGCATCTGTAGAAGAAGTTCATGAAATGATCGAAAAGCATTTAGCTCTCTTGAAACTCAGCATAGATAACGCTTGATCAAAACTTGTAAATGAAAAGGGCAGGAGTTATCTTGTTTCCTGCCCACTCGCATAGTATACTTATTGTGAAACTATTTGAACTGCTACAACTGTATTCTGGCGATTGTTGTGGTTACTTCTTTATCAGAAGCGAACCATGTCTCGCCCCTACGGGTGGACTGTATTCGGCGGGCGGATGATATCCGCCCCCGACAAAGGGGGATGTATGCGTAAACAGATAACTGTACTCCTGCTCGTGGCTCTGTTTGCCATGCTGATTCCCCTGCGCCTGCCGGGGGCGCGCGCGGCGGATCGCGTGGAGATGCGCGTATCGATCCCGGCGGATACCGAGCTTTCCGATACCGGTACCGTCGATTGGATCAAATTCACGCTGCACAACCTGACCAATGAGGAGATTACGCTGCTCGAGCCCGTGCTGAGCTCCGTGCTCTTTTCCTCGCCGCGCGCAGTGGAGACCCTAACCATTGCACCCGGTTCCGTGCGCGAGTTTTCCGTCACCTCGGTGACGATACCGGGCAGTCTCCTCAGCAAGCCCATCGCCTTTGCATTAGATTGGAAGGAAGGCCCGTTATCGGTTCCCTACAGCATCGGCGCGGATTTGACGATACCGCGCTCTGTCGAGCCCGTCTTGACCCTGAGCAGCAGTGCGGACAAGACCCTCTGCCGCGTGGGCGACCCGTTTACCGTCACCTATACGCTGAAGAATGATACGATTTATGATATGGAGCTGCTCTATCTGGAGGATTCGGGCGTGCGGGCGGGCGCGATAGCCTTGCCCAAGACGGATCTGAAGGCGGGAGAGACCCTGCGCGTACCCCTGACGGATATCATGGGCGAAGCGGATCTGCTCTCCAAGCCCCAGGTAACCTATTTGGTGCGCAACCACCGCGCCACGGTCGAAGCATCGGAGACCCTGCGCATCGAGGCCGTATTGGTGAGCCTGCTGGTCGAGATCGAAGCCTTTCCCCCCACCCCGGACGGAACCGTGTTTCGTATACGCGTAGCCAACGCGGGCAGCAAGCCCATGACGGATATACGCCTGGTGGATGAGATCAATACCCCCGTGACGGAAGCGTTTTCCTTGGAGCCCGCCGAGAGCCGCAACTTTTCCTTTACCGTGGTGCCGCCGGGGGATACCGCGCGCATGGTGCGCTTTATGCTGACGGCCAAGGATTGCTTCAATCAGATATACAGCTATACGCATCCCGACAGTTTCGAAGCCAAGCCCTATATCGCGGGCGAACAGGTCAATTTGAGCTGTGACGTGACGGTGGTCGAACTGCGCACCGAGGGCAATGGGGATATCATCGGCGTCTTTGAGTTTGAACTGCGCAATTATTCCGATGTGGAGATGCGCAGTGCGCAGGTGCTGGAGCTCTATGCCTATACGGAGGAACCCGTCTTCCTCGCGGAAGTGCTCAACCGGGGCGTGCAGTCCTTCCGCCGCGAGTTTCGGCTGAACGACATTGCGCGGCTCTCCTTTTGCCTGCGCGCGAAGGACGCCACCGATCAGGAGCACGCGACGAGCCCCGTGGAATTCGATGTACCCATGCTGATCGCGCTGCACGCGCAGGAGCAATCGACGCCCGTGCCGACCGGACCGGGGGAAGGCACCGTGCTGTTCGCGGGTTTGCAGGAATTTTTGCGCATCGCTGCCATCGTGCTGGTCGTGCTCTGCGCGGTGGGCGCGATCATCGCCCTGGCCCTGCGCGGCGTGGAGCAGAAACTGCTCAATCATATACGCAAGCATGAACCACAGCCGACCGAGAGCAAGCCCGTCTTTGATTTGGATGCGGCGGAGGAAGAGCGCGCGGACGCGGCGCCCGCCCTCGCGGCAAGCGCCGCGCATACCCCCGCCACGCCCGCGAAGTTCCGCTATGTGCAGGCGCAGGATGGCCAACAGGTGCAGCGTCTGCCCGAAGGCGCGGTCGCTGTCGCAGAAGCCGAGCTGCCGCCCGCCCTGCCCGAAGCGACGGACACCCTGCCCGAGAGCGCGGATGCCCCCGAGAATATCGCAAAGACCGCCGCTGCCGCGGTCGACCATACCAAGCCCGGGATTCGTCCCGTGCGCGCCGAGGTGCGCGTGACGCCCGCCGCACCGGACGCAACGGAGGCCCGTTTTTTGCCCGAAGCGCCGCGCACCCTGCCCCCCCGCCGCGTACCCCGCACCCAGCCCTTGGTCTGGAACGAGACCCTGCGCGTGGCGGTTGCGGCTTGGAATGTAAATACCGAATCATAATCTTGTCACAATCTTGTCACATTCACTATCCGCAATCCCCTATGCAAACTGTCGATTCAATGCTAATATAATCGGCAGAATATATACAATCCTTGTGAAAGCTCCAAGCGATGAATGCAATGTGCCGCGGCACTTTTGTCCAACGCACTTCATTATAGATACTATCAAATAAATGGAGAAAAACGATGCAAAAAAATGAAACAAGGATCGAAAAACGCTCCCGCCGATCATGGTATTTCTATGATTTCGGCAATTCCGCCTACGCTTCCATCATCCTCTTGGCAGTCTACTCCGTGTTCTTTCAGAAAGAGGTTGTGGGCGGCGCGCAGGGAACCTTCCTGTGGGGCCTTTCCGTCGGCATAGCCGCCATTCTGGTGGCCGTGGCGTCTCCCTTCCTCGGGGCCCTCGCGGATGTCACAAAACACAAGAAGAAATTTTTGATGGGGTTCACCCTCCTTTCCGTCGTCTTCACGGCGCTCCTGTTCTTTGTCAAAAAGGGCGACGCTGCCATGGGAATGATCTTCTTCATCCTGGCTGAAATCGGATACCGCGGCGCACAGGTGTTTTATGACGCATTGCTGTCGGACGTTTCCACGCCGGAGAATGTCAACTCCGTATCCGGCAAGGGCTGGGCTATCGGTATGCTGGGCGGTATCATCGCCCTGCTGGTTGTGCTCCCCACGCAGTTGCCGAATTTGAAGGATGCTTTGACGCCGTACGCTTTCCTGATCTGTGCGGCATTCTTTCTGCTGTCCGCCATCCCGACCTTCCTGTATGTCCGCGAGAAACAGCCGGAAGTTGCCGTGCAGGAGAAGGTGACGATAGGTCTCGCTTTCAAACGCATTGCGCAAACATTCCACGCTGTAAAAAGCTACAAGGAGTTTATCAAATACACGTTCGCATATTTGATTTACAACGACGGCATTATGATGCTGATGGACTTTGCCGGCATCATCGGCGGCATTCTCTTTGGATTGGATATGATGCAGCTTGTTATACTGGTATGCATCATCCAAGCTTCCGGTGCGGCAGGCGCGTATCTCTTCGGACGCTATGCGGACAAGGAAAACAGCAAGAGATCTGCACTGCTTTCTCTCTTCATGCTTGCCATTTCCATCAGCGGGTTGTTCTTCATTGGAAATAACACGATTCTGTTCTATGCCATCGGCTTCCTCGCCGGGTTCTTCCTTTCCGGCGCACAGGCCGTCAGCCGCAGCATGGTTGTACAGATAGCTCCCCCTGAAAAGCTGACTGAGTTTTGCGGTTTTCTTTCCGTTGCGGGGCGCACATCCACCGCTGTCGGCCCATTGGTATTTGGCACTCTGACAAAGGTGATGTATGACTGGTACACCAAAAGGGGGCCCTCCGAAGTCGTGACAAGAAACGCCAATGAACTGTGGCGACTTGGGCAATGGGCGGGCAACGAGATCCCAAACCTCGAAGAAGCGATTAAATTGGCTACCGAGCAGCAAAGTCAGTACTGGGGCATCGCTGCCATCATCTTATTCCTTGTCGTCGGCGCCCTGCTGCTCCTATTGGTCAAGCGCGTCGTTGTGAAACACAATGATGCACCGGAAACGGAGACGCTGGAGACGATTCCCTCCGAGGTTTAATGAAAACCGTCCTGATCACCGGCGCGACAGGCGCCATCGGCGCGGCGTGCGCGCGCGAATTTGCAAAGCAAGGCTATAGCCTTGCTTTGCATTATCATGAGAACGATGCGGCGGCACGGGCGCTGTTTTTTGAGTTTGCAGAACAGGACGTGATCTGCGGGATATTTCGTGCAGATTTGCGGAGCCCACCTGCCGTGCGGGGCATGTTTTCGGAGATTCATGAACGGCTCGGCAAGCTATCCGTATTGGTGAACAATGCGGGATACGCGCCTGTACAGGGACTGTTTTCCCGGTTTACCGAAGAGGAATACAACAAGACCTTTGACCTGAATGTGCGCGGCGCGATGGAGTGCGCGCGCTTTGCCGCAGAGGATATGCACAGCTTGGGCGGCGGCGCGATTGTCAATGTTTCCTCGGTCTGGGGCGTGCACGGCGCAAGCTGTGAGGCGCTGTATTCCGCGTCGAAGGCGGCGATCATCGGCTTTACAAAGGCCTTGGCAAAGGAGCTTGCCCCCTGCGGCATCCGCGTCAACTGCCTTGCGCCCGGCATGGTGGAAAGCAAAATGAACGCGCATCTCTCGCAAACCGAATTGGAAGAGATACGCGCGCAGATTCCGCTGGGCCGCTTGGGTACGGCGGCGGATATGGCGGGGGCTGTGTTGTTTTTGGCCGAGAACGCGTATGTTACCGGGCAGGTTTTGGTTGCGGACGGGGGTTGGATCGGATAAATGATTTATCTGCGCCAAATCCAAGTGCCGAACGATCCCGAGGGGGCTTGGCCGCACAGCATCCCGGCCTTGCGCGGCTGCGCGGGCTTGGATTTTGACAGGCCCGTCACGCTTCTCTGCGGGGAGAACGGTTCGGGCAAGTCCACGCTGCTGGAATGCCTGGCCGTGAAGCTTGCCGCCCCGGCGGTGGGCAGAATTGACGCCGCCCGCGATGAGACCCTGCGGACACTGCGTCCCTATGCGCAGGGCCTGCGCACCGTGTTCGCGCGAAAGCCCCGCACCACGCTCTTTCTGCGCAGTGAGGATTTTTTCAATTTCATTCAAACAATGCAGGCCGAGCGCCGTGAGATGCAGCGCGAACTGGCTCGCGTGGAAGCGGAATACCGGGGGCGCGGCGCGTTTGCGCAAAACCAGGCCCGCGCCGCCTTTGCGGGAACCATAGTCGATATGGAAAGACGCTACGGGCAGGATCTACTGGAACAAGCTTCCCACGGCGAAAGCTTTCTGCGCCTGTTCGGCGAACGGCTGGTACCCGGCGGTCTGTATCTCTTAGATGAACCCGAGGCGCCGCTCTCGCCCCTGCGGCAGATGTCCCTGCTCTCGCTGATACGCCAAATGGTTGACGAAGCCGACTGCCAGTTTATCATCGCCACCCACTCCCCCATCCTGCTGGCCTATCCCGACGCCGCTTTGTATTCTTTTGATGAAAGCCCGCTTGCGCTTACCTCTTATGGCGAATTAGAATCCATAAATCTGCTGCGCGATTTTATGGAGAACCCGGAGCGGTATTTACGGAATTTGTAGGGGGTAGTAGCGCGTACTTTTTCCGTTTCCGCGTTTCGCCAGCAAACCCCGCTCTGTCAACTTTTTCAGCAACACGCCTGCTGCTGTTTGGGATATGCACAAAAGTGATTCCAAATCTTTACGCTCTAAATAACCTTGTTTCTTCGCAAGCAATATTGCTTGCATCTCGCCGCTCTGTGTGTCAGCGGGGCTTTCTGCATCGGTTGTTGCTTGATTGTTATGAATTCTCGGTAAAACAACCTTGAAAACATTGGGTGTCAGCACTACTTCGGGTTCGGTTTCCGCGCCTGCATACGCGCCGAAGATGCGCCGCATCCCCGTACCGTAGGCCTCAATCAGGCGCAGGCGATACAACACGTTTGCCAGGCGCGGGTTGCGGCACATGGAGAGACCGCTCAGTATGTCCGCCAGCGTGACGCCGCGGAACAGACCGCCGAAGGAGATGAATTCCATCCTGTTCGGGAAAATGTTCACCTGCATACTGTCTGCAACCGCATATTCCCTGTGCGCAACGGCGTTGATGAAAGCTTCGCGCACGGCCTCCTCCGGGAAGGCGCGGGTATCCACCCGGTGCAGTTTGTCAAAGGATGAGTGGGTTGCGTTGTGCATATCGATGAAATCATAGGCATTGTTAATCTGCGCAAATAGGGAGCCGCCGAACTCGCGGCGGTTCAGAAACTCCCTTACGGTATCATCCCGAAAGACGGCGGCCTTGATGGTATGGGGGCATTGATCGGATAGGAGCAAGCCGAGGTTTGTATAGAGATGATCATAGCTGCACAGGCCGAGGGTCATCATTTGCGCGGGGCCGAATTCCACGCCACGCTTGGCAAATTCTTGCGTGGTGGCTATGAAGCCCAACTCCTGCTGCAAGGCGCGCAGGGCTTCGTAGCTGTCGCCGTCCGTTTCCTTGATCATTTGGCGTATGGCGGTATCCGTTGCGGGTACGGAGGCCGCGCCCTGCCGCACATAGACGCCTGCAGGGCGCAGGCCCTTTTCTGCCAGATAATAGGGCCGGTTCGTTCCGCGTTGCACGGCGATGGCGAGTATAGACTTGCCATCCTCGATTAGCTCCGTACTGCGCGCAAACATGGTGAGATCCGGCCTGATGGCGTCGCGCATCATGTTGTTCACTTGCAGCAGCGCTTCTTCTGCATTTTCGATGCCCGTGAGTTCGCCGTCGTCCTTCACGCCGATATAGAGGGTGCCGCCGCTTGTGTTCGCAAAGGCGATGAGCGTCTTTTTGATGCCGTCGGCGATCGACTCTTTCAGTTCTATGGTTTCGCTTTCCTTGAATTGCATGGTTCTAACCCTTTCTAACCGTTATTCTAACTCTTTCTAACACATTCTAACCGATTCTAACGCACCCGTCAAGGATTTTGTTAGAATCGGTTTGAATGGCGTTAGAATAAGCCGTTATTCGCCCTGCGGGTAGAACCAGAAGGTTTCTGTTATCGTAACTCGGCGGGCGGATAATATCCGCCCCTACGGGTTCGTGGAATATGGAGATTAGATTGCAGCGGCACCAACCGGTATTTAAGGAATCAACGAAGCAAATTCATCACAATAATCGGATTGCTTATACAATTCGTAGATATAGGAAAAATATTCGGCATACCAGTCATTGTACTTTACAGGAATGCTGTTGAGATCGGGAACCACTTCCTCCACGCTGATAAAGAAATCTCCGCGATTTGTCTTTACCCATATCACCATCGAAGGCATCGATGTATACCACGTTTTTTTGGTATACATCATTGCCGTGCTTTCAATATCCGCTATGATGCCGTTTTGGCTGAGATACAACGCAAGTTCCGCCTTGCTGCCCGCAAAGTCCAATAGCGCCGTGTTGACGCGGAACGGACTCGCCATACCCCTGTAGAATACCTCGCCATCACGCGGATACACATATACGGACACTTCGCCCGTTTCAAGGATATCCGCAACCGGATTCTCAATAAACCGGCGAAACTGATCTCGACTCATGTCGTATATGGTAATTTTATTTATTTCTGCATCCTCCCCTTCATAGACGGGGGATGGGACCTCCGTCATTTCCATGGGAGCGGGGGACGCTGTGCCTTCCTTGTCGGGCGGAGTTAAATTGCACGCAATGGCAACTGCAATGATGTATAGCAACAGGGCATAGAGCAATATTTTGTCAAATCTATGCATATACATACTCCTTCGAAAATTGATACGCGCCCTTACTCCAAAAAGTCCTTCAAGCGCTTGCTCCGGCTCGGGTGGCGGAGTTTGCGGAGAGCTTTGGCTTCTATTTGGCGGATGCGCTCTCTTGTGACGTTGAACTCGCGGCCCACTTCTTCGAGGGTGCGGGCCTTGCCGTCGTCGAGACCGTAGCGCAGGCGGAGGACTTTGGCTTCTCTCGGGGTTAGGGTGGCGATGACCTCGGCCAGCTGCTCTTTCAGCATGGTGGCGGCGGCGGCCTCGGCGGGGGCGGGCGCGTCGGCGTCCTCGATGAAGTCGCCGAGGTGGGAGTCGTCCTCTTCGCCGATGGGGGTTTCGAGGGAGACCGGCTCCTGCGCGATTTTCATAATCTCGCGCACCTTGTCTTCCGTGATACCCATCTCCTTGGCCACTTCTTCGGGGCGCGGCTCGCGGCCTAAGCGCTGTACCAGTTCGCGGTTGGCGCGGATCAGCTTGTTGATGGTTTCGACCATGTGCACGGGGATGCGTATCGTGCGCGCCTGATCAGCGATCGCGCGCGTGATCGCCTGGCGTATCCACCAGGTGGCATAGGTCGAGAATTTATAGCCCTTGGTATAGTCGAACTTCTCCACGGCCTTGATCAGGCCCAGATTGCCCTCTTGGATGAGGTCCAGAAAGAGCATACCGCGGCCCACATAGCGCTTGGCGATGGAGACGACAAGACGCAGGTTGGCCTCGCTGAGCTGCTGGCGCGCATCCATATCGCCCGCCGACATGCGCGCGGCGACGTCGACCTCCTCCTGCGCCGTGAGCAACGGCACCTTGCCGATCTCTTTGAGATACATGCGGACGGGGTCCTCCATGTTGATCTCACCCGGCGCGATGATGCCCGGCACGGCGGCCAGCTGGGCGATCTCCTTCTCCATATCGGCGGGGATCTCCGGCTCCGCTTCCAGCACGGTGATGTGGTTCTGCTCGATGAGCTCATACACGCGGTCGGCCTGTTCGGCATCCAACTCCAGCTCGGCCAGCGCGTCCATATCCTTGGGCGTCAGCACGCCCGTCGTCTTGCCCTTTTCGAGCAGGGTGCGCACCTTTTGCGCGGTGTTCGGCTCCAAGGGCAGGACAAAGAGCATGGGAATGGCTTCTCCGTTCCCCTCCCCCGCCGGCTCCGGCACCGCGCCGTCCGCCGCCGCCAGAAAGGCGTCCGCCGCTGCGTCTATCTCCTCCTCGCTCGCGCCCTCCGCATCGGCTTCATAGGCTTCCGCGGCGAAGAAGTCTTCGCCCGCGAATTCGCCCGTCACCTCGTCCATTTCCCCGAACAGCCTGATTTCCTTGTCTTTCATACCCTTTTTATCTCCTCATTTGTTTCTTGATTTTCCTATTTTCGCAAGTAGCTCCATCCGCTCCTCTGCGCTCAGATTCTCGCTGCCCAACCGTGCCATCAGTTCTTCCGCTTCCGCTTTTCTGCGCATATCGCGGAGCCGCTCTATGCAGTCGGTGACGGCCTTTTCGGCGTCGCCTATATCATTTTCCAAGCTTTGGACGGCCAATACCGCTTCGGCGTCCGCCGCGTCCAAGGTGGCGATATAGCGGGAGAGGTGGAAGCCCTTCTCCCCTGCCGTCTCGAAAAGAGCGCGGTGGGCGGGCAGGGAGAGCAGTTCTTCGGCCTGCCCGGCCCTTGCCATCACATATGCCGCCGGGTCGCGGATGGCCGCGGCTATGAGCAGGCGCTCGGCTTTCAGGTACGCTTCCGTATCCTGCACAACCCGGCGCCTGCCGAAAGCACCGGAATAGCGCGCGGGTCCGGGGGCATCCTGCGGCTTGGCGACCGCCGCCTGCTGGCGCAGGGCATCGACGGCGATCCCCGTCTTCTGCGCGACGCCCGCGATATACCTGTCCCGCGTCGCCGGTTCCAGGGTAGCAATATAGCTGCAAGCGGTCAGCGCATACTGCTCCCGGGCGTTCTCATCGGCGAAATCGACGCCGCCTGCCATACTTTCCAACTTGAAGGCGGGCAGGGTCAGTGCGGCGGCTTTCAGCCCGTCGAAGCCGTCCTTGCCGAAGCGGCGCACATAATCATCGGGATCCAGCTTGTCCGGGAAACGTATCACGCGGACAGAGAGACCCTCGGCGGCCAATATATCCAGCCCGCGCAGGGTGGCGCTCTGCCCCGCCGCGTCGCCGTCATAGGCGATATAGACCGTGTTCGTATATTTCTTGACCAAGGCCGCCTGCCGGGGCGTCAGCGCGGTGCCGAGACTGGCGACGGCGTTTGTGACGCCCGCCTGATAGAGCCCGATCACGTCCATATAGCCCTCGACCATCAGCAGGTTCTTGGCGTCCGTCTTCCGCTGCAGGTGCAGGCCATACAGGTTGTTGCGCTTGTTATACACCGGCGTGTCGCCCGTGTTGATATATTTGGGCTTTTCATCGGTCAGCACGCGCCCGCCGAAGCCCAGCACGCGCTCGCGCTCGTCCTGTATGGGAAAGATGATGCGCCCGCGATACGCGTCGTACACGCTCTGTCTCTCCCTATTGTGCACCAAAAGCCCCGCTTCAATCAAATCCTGCCGCGCAAAGCCCACGGCTTCCATGGTTTTCAACAGGGAATCCCAAGAGTCGGGGGCATAGCCTATGCCGTAGCGCAGGATGATCTCCGAACTGAGCCCGCGCATTTTGGCATATTCCCGCGCGGCCTTGCCCTCGGCACCCAAGAACTGCTCACAGAACCAGCGCGCGGCATATTGGTTGGCATTGTATATGCGCTCCCGCAAGGCACGGCGCTTTTTCGCTTCGGCGTCGTCCACGTCGCGGGGCATCTCCATATGCGCGCGCTCGGCGAGCTTCTGGATGGCTTCATAATAGCTCAGCCGCTCCGCCGCCATCATAAACTGCACGACAGTCCCGCCCGCGTGGCAGCCGAAGCAATAGTAGAGCTGCTTACCCGCGTCGACGGAAAAGCTGGGCGTCTTTTCGTTATGGAACGGACACAAGCCCCAAAGTTTGCGGCCCTTGGGGCGGAGTTCCGTGTAACTTGATATCACGGACGCTATGTCGTTTTTGGCCATCAATTCATCAAGCCAAGATGACGGCAAGGGCATGGTTTACCTCGTGAGTGGAAAGTGACGGTTAGAAATGCTCCGCATTTCTTGCATGAAATATTCTCTGCTCCTCCATATTGTTCGCTCGCCCTATCTTTCCTCTTTCCACTTCCCTCTTTCTTCTTAACTATTCCAACTCTGTGGTACAAAAATCCTCCTAAATGTCTCAATCGCATACAAGTCCGTCATGCCGGAAACGTGATCGGCGACGCAGCGGGGCAGGCCGTCTTTTTCAAGGTTGCGGCGGGTGTCGGGGGGGATTTCGTCCGGGTTGGCCAAATAATAGGCATAGAGACCGGAGATAACGCCCCTCGCCTTGCCCTCCTCGCGCTTGGCCTTGGGGTTGTGGTATACGGCCTCGAACATATAGTCGCGCAGACCGTTGAAGAGGGCGGCGTCCGCAGGGGCGAAGGCGATGTCGCCGCTCTGCGCGCAGTGATCCAACAGGCGCAGGACCATATTGTTGATGCGCTCGCCCTGCTCGTTGCCGAAGGCTTCGCGGTAGATTTGCGGCACCTCGTCCGCGCCCAATATGCCCGCGCGCTGGGCGTCATCTATATCGTGGTTCAGATAGGCGATGCGGTCGGATATACTGACCACGCGACCCTCGGGCGTGGCAGCCGTCCCGTCCTTTTTGTGGTGGAGTATGCCGTCGCGCACCTCGAATGTGAGGTTCAGGCCCTGCCCATCGCGCTCGAGCACCTCGACCACGCGCAGGCTCTGGCGGTTGTGCGAGAAGCCCTCGTCAATGCCCGCGCGGCGCATGCAGTCGGAGAGCTCCTCCTCCCCCGCGTGGCCAAAGGGCGTGTGGCCCAGATCGTGGCCGAGGGCGATGGCCTCCGCCAAGTCCTCGTTCAGGCGCAGGGCGCGCGCGAGGGTGCGCGCGATCTGCGAGACCTCCAAGGTGTGCGTCAGGCGCGTGCGATAGTGGTCGCCCGTGGGCGCAAGGAAGACCTGGGTCTTGTGTTTCAGGCGGCGGAAGGCTTTGCAGTGGAGTATGCGGTCGCGGTCGCGCATAAACTCCGTGCGCACGGAACAGGGTGGCAGCGGGACAAGCCTGCCGCGCGAATTGGCCGAGAGGGTCGCGTTTGACGCAAGAAAGAGGGCTTCCCAGTCCTCGCGCTGCTCGCGTATGTTCTTTTGTGTTGGCATGGAGTATTCCCCCGCTATACGGTGTTCATTGTATTTATTCTACATAAAACGCGAAAAACCTTTTTTCACGGGGTTATTTTTCGCGGCTTGCGTAACAGCGGGGGTATGAAGCGTGGTGAAGGCGGGCGAGGCATGCCTCGCCCCTACGCACAATATTTTATACCCGTATGGGAATATTACAAATTCGCCGCATTTTGTGCATATTTCGGCGTTATATTTTCGGTATCGGACTGTGGAGGTGTTCTATGTCTTTCAAAAAGCTGTGGCCAAGCCGGATGTGAAAACTGTTGCGCGCGTTTTGATCCTTGCCGTCTGCGTGATTTCGCTTTGGATTTTCTGGGATACCGTGCGCTACTATGGGTTTACCGGCATTTATGATCACAAGATTTGGTATGAGGAATGGTCTATACTGCAATATCTGGGCTTTCTGCTACGCATGCACGCCCTGCCCCTCTCCCTTTCGTTTCTTGCATTGCTATGAGCAGCCGCATCCTTGGCGCATGGAGGCGTTGGCCGTATTTGGACTTGAACTGATGACCCTGCTCCCCCTCTTGGCTGTTTTCATATTGTCCATCCCAAAAATGTGGAAGAGAGACGCGCTGCTTGCCGCGCTGAAAGCGAACCGAAAGCTGTTTTTCCGCGTACTGCTGTTTTCGGCCTGCGCAATAACCTTTTATCTGTATTTGAACAAGGCCGGGGATTGGGGTTGGGGGGGCGGCGTGTTTACGCCCTACGTGATGGAGGAGGGGCGATATGTCGCCGCGGATTTCAATGCCGTGATAAGGCCCCTGCTGAAATATTTGGGCTTACCCCTCCTGATCGGGACGGGTGCCCTCGTTTGGAGTTATTGTTGGGCCGGAGCCTGGAAGCGCTGGGTCTTTGGTGGGCTGCTCTGCGTGAACCTGTATTATATCCTCACCCGCTTCGGCGCCGCGATCCGCTATCACGCCTTTGAGGGCCTGTCCTACGGGCAGAATATGCTGCACTGCGTGTATCTGTGCCTGCCGACCCTGCTTCCCCTCGCCGTGCTTACCGCGCTGTCCTTCCGGCGGACTGTATCCACACAGCGTCTTTGAAAACAGGAAGGATAAAGAGGATAGCTGGTGTCTGTCGGCGGAGTTTATAAAGGAACGCGAAGCCGGGCTGCTCTCAGAGGAATTTCTCGAAGCGGTCAATGCGGCGGACGGGAAAGGTCTATTCGTATTCCCGCCCAACTCGGAAACGGCATTTGACGTGGTGTTCATAGGCACCTTCGGCGGGGCGGATGAGAAGCCCGATCTGCTGCTGCCCGACCTTTGGTATGAGGGGTAGGGTAGGTGGTGGGTAATAGTGCAGAGAGGACGATTGCAATCGTCCCCTGTGAGTGATAGAATAATTAAAAAGGACAAGGGTGGTGCGAAAAATGCGTTGGGTTCGGTTTATTGCTTTTCAGTTGGCCGTTATTTTGTTTTGCGTGATGATTGGATGTGCGGGCCGGGAGACGCCCGGGGGGGAGACTGCGCCCTTGGTGGTTGCGGTGCCTACGCCCAAGCCGTTGGCGACGGCGGTACCGACCGAGGAACCCATTGATTTGAGTCGATATGAGATGGTGATGCTGGCATTGCAGGACGTGGTGCGGGAATATTCGGTGGGGAATTTGACCGTGAACAGGCACGCGCCCCTGCCGACGCCGCCCTTGGAAGCCATTGCGAGACCGATTACGCGTGAAGATTTTGGACGCGACTATTGGGTAGAGGTAAATTCCATCGGCAGCTGGAACACGGACGATCAATATTATTACGATCAGGATGCAAAGCGCTTGGATAAATGGGAGGAGGGCGTTGTAACACATGCGTTGGGCGAGCCGGAGGGGAATCAATTTGTACTGTATGTGAAGCCGGTGCGGTTTTATGAATATGTGATGCCGTATCTAGACCTGATGTTTGGAGATTCCGAAGACGGGTCTCACTGCATTCCCGAAGAAATCGGATTTGCGCTTTTAGACTTGGACGAGGACGGGCAGGAGGAATTGATTTTACTGGCGACCATGGAACCGCTGATTTGGGATTGGTATAACGATGACGGCACACCTTATTTGGAACAGGATGAACCCTATTGGATATTCGGTGTTTTTACCATCAAGAACGATGCGTTGTTTTGCGTGATGCGCAGCACCGACGGTGGTTTCTATCGCCTTGGGAAGAACGGAAAGATATATTGCAGTTTTGGCACAAGCACTATGGGGGGCAGGGCGCGCTTGCATATGCGCCCAAGCGACGGGCGCTTGGTTGTGGAGGAGTTTTGGCACGCAGACAATGGAATCGTATATGTGAATGATAAGATGGATTTGCAGTGGCTGAGCTGGGACGACGATAGGCCGGATTACAGCGCTTTTTACGATTGGAGCCGCATTGAATTTGTTTCAATCGGCACTTGGATTGTTGTCGGGGGGCGGGATTATTGTAATATGTATTCGGGGGATAATGATTCCAATGGCGGCTGGGATTATTTTGTTCCGAACGAGGATTGGCGGGTGTTTGGCGGTTGAAACAACACAGAATGCAGAGAACCCCTCTCTGCATTCTGCATTATTACCTATTATTTTAGAAACCCTCCCCCGTCCCATAGTGCGCCGCTACATAGTCGATATCCTTGTCCCCGCGGCCCGAGAGGTTGACGAGCACTGAGCCGCCCTGCGGGTTTTCGCGGGCATAGCGGATCGCATAGGCCAGCGCGTGGGCGCTTTCGATGGCGGGGATGATGCCCTCGCTTCGGCAGAGCATAAAGAAAGCTTCCATCGCTTCGTTGTCCGTTGCGAACGTATATTCCACGCGCCCGACGTCGCGCAGGTAGGCGTGCTCGGGGCCGACCGAGGGATAGTCCAGCCCACTGGCGATGCTGTGCACGGGCGCGGGGCTGCCGTCTTCCAATTGGAGCATATAGCTCTCGAAGCCGTGCATCACGCCCGGCTTTCCAAAAGTCATAGACGCGGCATTCTGGCCCTGTTCCGATCCCCGGCCCATGGGCTCCACGCCCACGATGCGCACCGGATCGGGCAAAAACGCCGAGAACAGCCCCAGCGCGTTGCTGCCGCCACCCACGCATGCCGCGACGATATCGGGCAGCATGCCCGTCATTTCGAGGAACTGGGCGCGCGCTTCCACGCCGACCACGGACTGGAAGTCGCGTATGATCATCGGGAACGGGTGCGGGCCTACGGCGGAGCCGATGCAGTAGATCGCGGTCCTGTATTCATTCAGATAGGCTTCGAACGCCGCGTCGACCGCTTCTTTCAAGGTTTTTAATCCGTGGGTGGCGGGGATCACGCGCGCGCCGAGCATGTGCATGCGCGTCACGTTGGGCGCCTGCTTTACGATATCGACCTCGCCCATATAGATATCGCATTCCAGCCCGAAATAGGCCGCCGCCGTGGCGAGCGCGACGCCGTGCTGGCCCGCGCCGGTTTCGGCAATCAGCTTTTTCTTGCCGAGAAAGGTGGCCAATAGACCCTCGCCCATGCAGTGGTTCAGTTTGTGCGCGCCCGTATGGTTCAGGTCTTCGCGCTTCAGATAAATCTGGCAGTTGCCGAGCCTGTTGCTGAGCCGTTCACAGTGATAGACGGGCGTGGGACGGCCCTGGAATTCCTTGCGGATACGGCGCAGTTCGGAGATGAATTTCGCCGAGTGGCAGATGGAGTTGTACGCGTTCGTGATCTCTTCAAACGCCGGAACCAGCTGCGGCGGCAGGAATGCGCCGCCGTGCGTGCCGAAATAGCCCTTGGCGTCGGGGAAGCTTTTTGCGTAGGTTTCGAAGTCGCGGTGGTTGGGGGTGGTGGTGTTCATAGGGGATATCCTTTCTTTGTTTAGGTAGTGGATCATTCGAGTGTGTGGTGTGAAGTGTGGAGTGTGGAGTTAAGGTAGAAATTCCTGCGGAATTTCAGTTTTATAGGAATCGCTTGCGATTCCTACCGCAACTCCACACTCCACCATTCCACTCCACACTCGCGCGGGCGAGGCATGTCTCGCCCCTACAAATAAAAACGTCCTTGTCGCATATCAAATGCAACAAGGACGATCATAAATCGCGGTGCCACCTTGCTTCCCTTTTGGGCTCTCAATAGGATACAGACATATCCCTGCGCGATAACGGGCGCGGCCGTTGCGGAATAGTGACGGGCTCCCCCGCGTTCACCGCACACTCGACAGACCATATTGCGCGACCCTGTTCCCGCGGGGCTTCCAGCCTGTGGCCCTGCTCTCTGTGGGGTGGAATTCGCCTTTCTCCTGTCTCAACGCTTTGTTGGGTGTATTATATACAATATCCCGGCCCTGTCAAGCAGGGAAAATCTGCTATTTGAAGATGCTTACGGTTAGGAATATCGTGCTCATCAGGCTGGCGACCAGGCTCACTACGGTGATCTGCGTGTTGATGCTGGGGCCTGCCGTGTCCTTGAACGGGTCGCCCACCGTGTCGCCGATGACCGCCGCCTTGTGCGCCGCGCTGCCCTTGCCACCGTTATGGCCGCTCTCGACATATTTCTTCGCATTGTCCCAGAGTCCGCCGCTGTTGCTCATAAACAGAGCCAGCAGCAGGCCGGAGACGATATTCCCGGTCAAAAATCCGCCGATGGCGTGCACGCCGCCGATAAAGCCCACGGCGAGCGTGGAGATGATGGCCAGCAGGCCCGCGGGGATCAGCTCTTTCAACGCGCCCGTGGTGGCGATGTCTATACACTTGTCGTATTCGGGCTGGGCCTTCCCCTCTTTCAGCCCGACGATCTCGCGGAACTGGCGGCGTATCTCCGCCACCATGCGCATGGCATTGCGGTTGACGCCGAGCATCAGCAGCGCGCTGAATACGGCGGGTATGGCCGCGCCCACCAGCATGCCGAAGAAGACCGTGGGGTTCATAATGTCAAAGCCACTGATCGGAACAAAGTTCGGCAGCGTACCCATGGCCGAAAGACGCGCGCCCGCCGCGTTGACTTCGGACAGGAATGCCCCGAGCAGCGCGATAACGGTCAGACCCGCCGCGCCGATCGCAAAGCCCTTCGTGACGGCCTTGACCGTATTGCCCGCGGAATCCAATTTATCGGTGATCTCCAGCACCTCTTCGCCCAGATTGCCCATCTCGGCCAGACCGCGCGCGTTGTCGACGATAGGCCCGTAGGCGTCGTTGCTGATGATCATGCCGACGATACTCAGCATGCCGACGGCGGCCATGGAGATGCCGAACAGGGCAAAGCCCTCGCCCAACGGCGCGCAGAGGAAATAGGCCGCCAGCGCGGAGACGCCAATGCCGATCATCGCGGGCAGGGTGGAGACGAGCGCATAGCTTATGCCCGAAAGCAGGGTGAACGCGGGGCCGATCTCGCTGGCCTCCGCCGTCTTGCGCACGGGTTTCTTGGAATCGTCGGTGAAATAATCGGTCACGATGCCGACGATGGTGCCGACGACGAGACCCACGGCGGACGCACCCCAGATGGCCCAGTGGAACTTGAAGACCCAGGTCGCCAGCGCGGTCAGACCCGCGAAGATCGCGGTCGTCACATAGGTGGAAGCGTTCAATGCCCGCGTCGGGCCGCCCTTTTTGCCCATACGCGCGGTCAGGATGCCGATGATCGAGGCCAAGAGCCCGATGGTTGCGTATACGAAGACGGTCGCGACCGAGTTGCCACCCAGCACCGCGCCCATCACCAGCGCGGCGGCCATACTCGCCACATTGGAATCGAAGAGGTCGGCGCCCATGCCGGCCACGTCGCCCACATTGTCGCCTACGTTATCGGCGATGACGGCGGGGTTGCGGGGGTCGTCTTCGGGTATGCCCAGCTCGACCTTGCCCGTCAGATCTGCGGCCACGTCGGCGGTCTTGGTGAATATGCCGCCGCCCGCCTTGGCGAACAGCGCCAGAGAGCTTGCGCCGAAGGAGAAGCCCAAGAGCGCGGCGTTGCTGTCCGTCACCTTACCTGTCGCCCAGAAGACCAGCGCGACGCCGAGCAGGGACGCGCCCACGACCGCCATGCCCATCACCGCGCCGCCGCGGAACCCGCAGAGGAAGCTGGGGCGTATGCCCTTTTGCGCGGCTTCGGCGGTGCGGCTGTTGGCCTGCGTCGCCACGGCGATGCCGATTTTGCCCGCGAACGCCGAGAAGACCGTGCCGACAAGATAGGCGCCCGCCATCATCAGATTAGACCAAATATCGCCGCTCCAAACGGGATGCGGCAAAAAGAGGAAAATCAGGACGGCCGCCACGCCCGCGAAGATGGCCAACACCTTATACTCCCGGTTCAGAAACACGTTCGCGCCCTTGCGGATCAAGCCGGAAACCTCGCGAATCTTTTCATTCTCCTGCGGCTGTTTCTTCACCCAGGCAAAGAGCCATCCGGCGAACAAGAAAGCCAGCAGCGCAACCCCGACGGCGGGGAGTAGGTACCAGAGTTGTTCCGATTCCATGTAGTCCTCCTGTGTTTATTTAGGTAATAGTGAATAGTTAAGAGTGAAGAGTTGCGGCAGGGATCGCAAGCGATCCCGTAATCGAATCAAAAATTCCGCAGGAATTTTTACCACAACTATTCACTATTAACTCTTCACTCTTCACTCCCTCAAATCCCCACCCTCACTTCCACCAGCACCCCGTCTAACGGCGCGATCATTTGGATCGCGCGGGTCGTGAAGCGATTCAGCTCTTGCAGGAGCAGCGGGCAATAGCCGCGCACCACGGCGCAATGCGGATGGGTCTTGTGGTTGCTGGTAAAGAGCTCCTCCAGCCAAAAACAGCTGACTTGCGCTTCCTTGCAAAATGCGTCGCGCATGGGCAGGGCGGCGAAGGCCAGTTCCAAATAAATCTTATGCACCAGCACGCACTCCTCGTCCGTACGGTTCAGGCTTTTCAACAGGTATGCGTTGTCTATGGATTGCAGCTTGCAGTCGTCGGGGAAGAGGATACGGTAGTAGGCGGCATAATCCTCCTCCTCCGCGTGCGCTACGCGGGTGCGCAGTTTGGTCTCGCCCTTGAGCCGCGCCGGGAGCATTTGGGCCGCTTCCTCCGATTTCGTATAGAAAAACAGGCGCAGGCGATTCGGCTGCAGCACAGAGCCGACAAAGACCCCGTACGCCGCCAAGTGGTCGCGCACTTTGCGCACCAACGCGTCTATCTGCTTTTTTTCCACAACCGAAAAGGTGTCCGCCGTGGGATATACCACCAATTTGATGCGATAGGTATAGCGCAACACGGGCAGCACCCCGTGATAGCGCATATCCACGCGGTATATGGCGGGCCTGCCGTCCCAGACCCATTCATATTCCAACCAGTCGGCTTCCATGCTCATTCCGTTAGTCCCTTACCAAGACGGCCTTAATACGCCGTACGCCCGAGGAACTGGCCTCCTCCTTTTGTATCCTGAATGTACCCAAGTCCCCGGTGCGCGCCGCGTGCGGCCCGCCGCAGATCTCCTTGGAATAGCCCGCGATGGTATATACGTTGACCTGCGTATCATACTTGCTCTCGAAGAGACCGATGGCCCCCTGCGCCTTGGCATCGGCCACAGACATTGCTTCGAGCGCGACAGGAATGTCGGCCGCGATGGCGGCGTTGACCCAGGCTTCGACGGCGCGCAGCTCCTCGGGAACCACCTTGCGCGGGAAGGAGAAATCGAAACGCAAGCGCTCGGCCGTGATGTTGCTGCCCTTTTGGGCTATGCTGTCGTCCCCCAGAACCGCGCGCAGGGCGGCTTGCAGGAGATGCGTGGCGGTATGCAGGGCGGTCGTTATCTCGGAACTGTCCGCCAACCCGCCCTTGAAGCGCTGCTCCGCGCCCGCCTTGCTGTTCTCCTGATGGCGGGCAAAGGCCTCGGCAAAGACGACCGTATCCACGGTGAGACCCCGCTCCTGCGCCAGCTCTATGGTGAATTCAATGGGGAAGCCATATGTGTCATAGAGATGGAAGGCCGAAACGCCGTCCACGACAGTTCCCTGCAAATCCCGCGCCAGCTTTTCGAACTCGCGCAGGCCCTTTTGCAAGGCGCGGGCAAAGCGCTGCTCCTCCTTGTGCAGTTCGGAGAGGATCAGCTCGCGATTCTTTTCCAGTTCGGGATAGGCCTCGCCATACTGCGTGATCACGGTCTCGGCAATCCTGGCCAGTGAGCCCTCGGGCATGCCCAAACCCATCGCGAAGCGTATGCTGCGGCGTATCAGGCGGCGCAGGATATAGCCCTGGTCGACGTTGCCTGGCGTCACCCCGCGCGGGTCGCCCAAGATAAAGGTCGCGCAACGGATATGGTCGGCGATGATGCGGAAGGCGCGGGTCACTTCCCCGCCTGTAGCGTAGGATTTGCCCGAAAGCTCGGCGATCACGCGCAGGCTGCCCGCGAACATATCGGTGTCATAGACGCTCTTCGCGCCTTGCAGGGTGGCAAGGGTTCTGTCCAAGCCCATGCCCGTATCGACGTTCTTTTTGGCCAGCGGCACAAAGACGCCCTCGGCGACTTTGTTGTATTCCATGAACACGTTGTTCCAGATTTCGAGGTGTTTGCCGCATTCACAGGCCGGAGAGCAGTCCGGGCTGCAGGCGGGCTTGCCCGTATCGTAAAAAATCTCCGTATCCGGTCCGCAGGGGCCGGTCAGACCCGGAGGACCCCACCAGTTGTTCTTCTTGGGCAGATAGAAGATATGCGCGGGATCCACGCCCATATCCTCCCAGCGCGAAGCGGAAACCGTGTCGCGCGGCGCATCCGCATCGCCCTCGAAACAGGTGAAAAACAGCTTTTCTTTCGGGATGCCGAGCCAGCGTTCGTCGGTCAGAAATTCCCAGGAATACGCAATCGACTCATCCTTGAAATAGTCACCCAGCGACCAGTTGCCGAGCATCTCAAAGAAGGTGCAGTGCGAATCGTCGCCCACCTCGTCGATATCGTCGGTACGTATGCATTTCTGCACATCGGCCAGCCGCACGCCGCCCGGATGCTTCTCGCCCATCAGATAGGGAACCAGCGGGTGCATGCCCGCGGTGGTGAACAGCACGGTCGGGTCGTTCTCGGGAATCAGGGAAGCGGAGGGGATAATGACATGCCCCTTTCCCGCAAAAAAATCCAGATACAGGCGGCGCAGTTCGCCGCTTGTCAGTGCGCGCATAGCGTATACTTCTCCTCATAATTTCTCACCGATATAATAGCGGGAAACGAGGGAAATGTCAACGCAGGCAGAGCCGGATGCGGCGCCGCAACCGTAATTTTTGCTTGACAAGAAGCTTGTTGGCGTGCATCATTGTGATCAGAATGATTTTGGGGAGGGTTGGTTATGAAAAAAGTTTTTGTGTTCGCTCTCGTCCTCTGTATGCTGTTCATCTGCGCCTTCGCGCTCACGACGGCCTTGGCGGAGGAAGAGGATATGATTGTCATTTATGCCAGGGTTCCGGTTGATTGGAAAGAGCCCCACCTTTACGCCTGGGGAGCGGAGGGCGCTGTCTTTGAGATGTGGCCGGGCGGGGCGATGCAACTGCAAGGCAACTGGTATACGATCGAGATTCCGAGCCGGGTGAGCTCCGTTATTATCAATGCCAACAGCGGGTCTGTGCAAACCATGGATATCATTCGTTTCGAACAAGGCAAGGACCTTTGGGTGCACGTTCCGGGTACGCTTGCGTCGGACACCCATTATTTTGCGGAGTTTTATTATGAGGAGCCCGATATGCCCGCTGTGGATACGGTTATCGATGCACCGCCTGCAACGGATGCCCCGAAACCGACTGCCGCACCTGTTGTGAAAGACGAGCCTGTGAAGAATAACAATACTCCATGGATTTATATAGGCGTGGGCGCGGCGTTGCTTGTTGTTGCTGTGGTTGTTGCTATAAAGCGGAAGGCGGAGGAGGTGTAGCGGCGGCGTATTTTGGGGTAATAGGTAATAAGAAATAATGCAGAGAGGGTTGGCTTCTCTGCATTCTGCATTATTCCCTATTCCTTCGTTGAAAGCCGTTCCCGCAGGGAAGTAAAGCGGATGCGACTTTGATTGGTGCGAACCATTTGCGCGAGGGTGGCGCTGCGGCCTATGCAGTAGACGAGGGATTTGGCGCGGGTGACCGCGGTATAGAGGAGGTTGCGCGTCAGGAGCAGGGGGTTGCCGCCCGCCAGCGGCAGGAGTATGACGGGGAACTCACTTCCCTGGCTCTTGTGGATCGTGACGGCATAGGCAAGGTCCAATTCCTGGGCTTGCAGGAAGTCATAGTCTGCGATGCGACCATCGTCGAACTCGACGCGGAGCATGCGGGCCGCGTTGTCTATCTCCGTGATGATGCCCATATCGCCATTGAAGACGCCCATGCCCTCCGTTTCGCCATAGGCGGTATCGACGGCGCGCGTCCACTCCAACTTATAATTGTTCTTGGTGTGCATCACCTTATCACCCTCGCGAAAGAAATTGGCATTGCCAATCTTGGTCTCGGCCTTGGTCCACGCAGGCGGGTTGAGCGCGTTCTGGAGGGCGGCGTTCAGGTTTGCGACGCCTATCGTGTCCTTTTTTCCGGGGCAGAGTACCTGCACATCCTGCTTCGGGTTCTCCGTGCGCAGGCGCGATACATCCCGCGTGACTAATTCGATTATGCGGTGCAGGATGGCTTCGGGCGCGTGCAGGGGCTCGAACACGAAGTCCGAATCGGGCTCATTCAGGACGGGCATGGTCCCACGATTGATGCGGTGGGCGTTGGTGACGATGCGGCTCTCGCGCGCCTGGCGGAAGATTTCGGTCAGCTGCACCGTGGGGATAGCACGACTCTCCATTATATCGCGCAGTACGTTGCCGCTGCCGACCGAGGGCAACTGATCCCCATCGCCCACCAGAATCAGGCGCGTATGGGGTCGCAGGGCGCGCAGAAGGGCGTTCATGAGCAGCACGTCGACCATGGACATTTCATCGACGATAACGACATCCTCCTCCAAGGGGTCGTCCTCGTTGCGCTGGAAACCGCTGTCCGGCTGATAGCCCAAGAGACGGTGCAGGGTGAACGCGCTGTGGCCGGTCGCTTCCGTCATACGCTTGGCGGCGCGGCCCGTGGGCGCGGCGAGGGCGACGCGGAAGCCCGCGTCCTGCATCAGCTCCAGAATACATTTGATGATGGTCGTCTTGCCCGTACCGGGGCCGCCCGTAATGACCTGCACGCCGTTATCCAAAGCGGCCAGCACGGCAGAACGCTGCTGCTCGGATAGGTCGATTTGCAGCCTGTCCTCGCAGGCGGCAATATCCCGGCTATGATTTTGAGCGGGGGCTTTGCTGAGCGCGCGCAGTCGCTTGGCGATGCCCTCTTCGGCGCGGGCATAATAGGGCAGGAAGAGCGCGTCACAGTCCCCTGTCATCTCATAGATCAGTTCACCGTTGCCGATCATCCACTCGATGGTATCCGCAATGGCTTCCGCGCCGACGCCCAGGAACTCATCCGCGCGCTGTGCCAGCTTATCGCGCGGGAGATAGGTATGGCCGTATTCCGAACAACTGGCCGTGAGCGCGTGCAAAATGCCCGCCTTGATGCGCGGCAGAGCCTCCCTCGAGAAGCCGGGGATGTTTTGCGCGATACGGTCGGCGGTCAGGAAGCCGATGCCGTCCACATCCTCAATCATGCGATAGGGATTTTCCTGAATTTTGGCGAGACACAATTCGCCATAGAGGGTATAGAGCTTGTTCGCCTGCTTCACCGTGATGCCATAGGGCGCAAGCACCAAGAGGACTTCGCGCATGGCGCGGCCCTCGTTGTAGGAGACCATGATGGCGGCGCATTTTTTGGGGCCTATGCCCGGCACGCGCGTGAGTTGCGTGGGGGTCTCCTCCATCACGCGCAGGGTGTCCATGCCGAAGATGCGGACGATGGCCGCCGCCAAACTGGGGCCTATGCCCGAAACTGCCCCGCCGCCCAGATAGGCAATCAGGGCCTCCTCGGTGCGCGGGGCGATTTGCTTGTAGGATCTGACGTTCAGTTGGGAACCGTAGCGCGGGTGGTTTTCCAATTCGCCCGTGAAGCTGGCCTGTTCGCCTGCATCAATCAGGGGCATGGTACCCTTGGCCGTCCATTCCCGGTTGTCCGCGTCGATGAGCGTCAAAATAGCGAAACCCGTTTCCGGGTTTCGATAGATAATGGATTGTACGGTGCCTGTGAGGGTCATGGCAAGGCAGGCACGCGAAAGCGCAGCCACAATATGAAGATGAACAGAATCAGCGCCCCGCCCACGACGAGCAGAACCAGGAGCGCGGCGCCCAGCGAGGACTTGATATACTGCCAGGTCTCGCGCGCGGTCATCGCTTCGCCGTTGGCCTGCCGCTCGGCGCGGGCCTCGCGGCGGCGGCGGCGGTCATAGCCGGGCATGCCGGGCACGTCCATCGGACAGATCACGCGCCCGTCATCGTCATCATATTTTGTGTAATCATACGGCATACGCTACTTGTCGTACAGGTGGCAGGCGACGAAATGGCCCGGCTCCACCTCGCGGGTGACGGGTACATCCTGCTTGCAGCAATCCATGCAGCGCTTACAGCGCGTATGGAATTTGCAGCCGCGGGGCGGATTTGCGGGCGAGGGTATGCTGCCCTCCAATATGATACGGTTCATCTTGATCGTCGGATCGGGGATGGGGATGGCGGAGAACAGGGCCTCCGTATACGGATGCAGGGGGTTCGCGAAGATCGCTTCCTTGCTGGCGTATTCCACCATATCGCCGAGGTACATGACGCCGATGGTATCGCTGATATGCTGTACCACGGAGAGATCGTGCGAGATGAACAGATAGGTCAGGCCGAAGTCGCGCTGCAAGTCCATCAGGAGGTTGATAATCTGCGCCTGAATCGACACATCCAATGCCGAGACCGGCTCGTCGCAGACGATGAATTCCGGCTTGAGGGCGAGGGAGCGCGCGATGCAGATGCGCTGGCGCTGGCCGCCCGAGAACTCGTGGGGATAGCGGTCTTTATGATAGGGCTGCAGACCGCAGACCTTCATGATGTAGTCGATGTGATCATCGAACTCCTCTTTGGGAACTACCTGATGTTCGCGCACCGCTTCGCCGATGATTTCGGCGATGGGCAGGCGCGGGGACAGGCTGGAATAGGGATCCTGGAATATCATCTGGATCTTGGGACGCAGGCGGCGCAGTTCCTCCTTGGCCAGCTCGTGGATGTTGATACCGTTGAAGAGGATGTTGCCCGCCGTCTTATCATGCAGGCGCAGGGTCGTCTTGCCTATCGTCGTCTTGCCGCAACCGCTCTCGCCGACGAGACCCATTGTGGTGCCGCGCTTGATGGAGAAGGATACATCGTCCACCGCGCGCACATAGCCGCCCAATTGGGAGAACAGGCCCACGCGTATGGGGAAGTATTTCACCAGATTCGACACTTCCAGGACGTTCTCCGGGTCGTGCACGGGCGCGGGCCGGGACTGGATCAGCTCCACGCGCTCTTTCAGGACGCGCAGGTTCTCCGCGCGGGCCTCCCTGTATTCTTTTCTCGTGTTTTTGCGTTCGCTCATAGCTCTTGCCCACCCTCTCCGTACAGATAGCATGTAACCATGTGTGTATCCGTCACATAAACTTCCTTCGGGTATGCGCCGTCGCAGATGCCCTTGCAGCTCTCACAGCGGTCGCGATAATAGCAATGGTTCGGCATATTGATGGGGTTGGGGACGGTTCCCGGTATGCTGTACAATCTCTCCACCTCTTTGTTGACGACCGGCTTGCTCTCCATCAGGCCTATGGTGTAGGGATGCCTTGGATCGTGGAAGACCTCTTCCGCCGTACCCTGCTCCACGATGCGGCCCGCGTACATGACGACCACATAGTCCGCCATCTCCGCGATGACGCCCAGGTCGTGGGTGATCAGCATGATGGAGGAATTGATCTTGTCTTTCAACTGGCGGAGTATCTCCAATATCTGCGCCTGAATGGTGACGTCCAACGCGGTGGTGGGCTCATCCGCAATGATGAGACCCGGATTGCACGCAAGCGCCATGGCGATCATCACGCGCTGGCGCATGCCTCCGGACAGCTCGTGCGGATACATCATATAGGTGCCTTCCACGTTCGCGATGCCCACCATGCTGAGCATTTCGAGGGTGCGTTCCTTGACCCGTGCTTCCGACCAGCTCTTGTTGTGCAGGGCAATGACTTCATCCACCTGCATGCCCGTGCGGAACACGGGATTCAGAGAGGTCATCGGCTCCTGGAATATCATGGCGATTTCCTTGCCGCGCACTCCATGCATGGCGGCGATGGGCATCTTGGCAATGTCGACCACCCTGTCTTTCAGGGCAAAGCGGATGGCGCCGCTGACGATTTGCCCATGCGGGCGCTGCAGCAACTGCATGATGGAGAGGGAGGTGACCGACTTGCCGCAACCGCTCTCCCCCACCACGCCGACGATTTTGCCCGCGGGGACGGAGAAGGTCACGCCGTCGACGGCCTTGACCGTGCCTATATCCGTAAAGAAATAGGTATGCAGATCGTCTATCTCCAGCACGTTGGCGGGGTCCTTCATCTTCGTCGCGAAGTCCGCGGGGTTATATCTCTTGCGGGACAGGCGCTTCTCCATTTTGCCCGTTATCCGTCGGTTCTCACGGGAGATACGCGCCGTATCCTTGCGGGAGATATAGTTGACTTCCCTGTTTTTTCTGGCCATATCGCGTCACCTACCTTTTCATTTTCGGGTCAAACGCGTCTCGCAGACCGTCGCCCACAAAGTTGAAGCCGAGTACCGTTAAGAGTATGAGACAGCCGGCGGGCACCCATATGAACCAGCAGGTGCGCATGATATACATCTGCTCCGCCTGTGTGATCATTGCGCCCCAGGAAGCCATGGGGTATTTTACGCCCAGACCCAAGAAGGAGAGGGTGGACTCAAACAGGATGATTTCGCCGAGACCCATGGTTGCCGAAACAATCAGCAGCGGCATAACATTGGGTACCAGGTGCTTGAATATGCGGTTGCCCGCGCGTATGCCCGTGGCTTCCGTCGCGACCATGAACTCCTGTTCGCGCAGGGTCAGAATCTGGCCGCGCACCATGCGCGCAATGCCCGTCCAACCCAATAAGCCCAGGAGGGCCATCAGATAGAAGAGACGCTGCGTGGCCGGGGTTTGCAGGGCATCCAGCACAGAGCCGATGATGATATACATTGGCCAGGCCGGGATGCTGTTGAACAGGTCGACGAAACGCATGAGCGCGTTGTCCACCCAACCGCCGTAGAACCCGGCGATGCCGCCGATGATGACGCCGATCAGGAGCTCAATGAAGATAACCGCAAAGCCGACGGTCATGGATACCCGACCGCCATACATCAGGCGGGAGAGCACGTCCATGCCGTTGACATCCGTACCCAAGAGGTGGCCCTTGCTGGGTGGCCCTCGCATGGCCAGTACGACAACGGTTTCTTCACGCTGGAAGTATATCAGTTCATTGCTGAAGCGGATCAGGAACTCCACTTCCTGTACTTCAATGATGGGGTTACCGTCTTCGTCCAGCACGGCAACCATCTCGATGGTCGTCTCTATGATTTCGTTGCCGAACTCGTCCGTGACGACCCTCTCCGTCTCCTTCGGTTCCATGAGCGGCGCTTCCATATCGACGGTGAAGCCCGTCAGATCCGCGCGGTAGGCTTCCGTGGCCTGCAATATGAACGCATTGGGCAGGGTCATGCCCGCGCCCAAGGCACCGAAACGCAGGTCGGAGATATGCATCACCGCCGCGCCTTCGGCGTCTAAAACGGTCACATCCGACCGGCCTATGTTTGCTCTGTACTCAAACCCGTCCCAAGTGAAGACATCGGATTGCGCGCCCGGCTCCAAGCCTTCCAGGAACTCCGTATAGGCTTCCCGCATTTCGGGCGTGGTCGGAATGATGATGTTGCCGTTCATTCTTTCGATGTGGTAACGCTCGGCCTCCGTGTCGTAGAGCAGTCTGAATTTCTCTGTGTTGTACATGAATTCCGCGACCGTCTCATCCTCCATCATGCTGAGACGCGCTTCCTCCGCGGCATCAGACAGACCGTCGCTCGCGAGCGTGATATTTCTGCCTATGACCGCATCGCGCAGGTTGACGTCCGGTACGCTGTAGTCCAGCGTATACTCGATATCCTCATAGGTGAAGGTCGTCAGATACTCCGCCAGGCTCTCTTCCGCGAGGGAAATGAACACAAAATCCTTAGCGAGTGCAGCAGTGTCCTTGCCGCCCAGGGGGAGGTAGGCGTTGAGGGTCATAAACAGGAGCGGTTGGTCGGGAAGGAAGAGACTCAGCCTGCGTATTTTCCCCTCCGTGATGAGCGCGCGATAGCCTTCGCCCGAGATCTCCACTTGTGCGCTCTCCGTGATTTCCGCGTTGAGGGCTTCCAGCTCCGCGATTAATTCGGGGCTGTTCAGGGAATCATGCACAAATGTGAGCTTTTCGCCCTCGAATATCGCAACCAGCAACTCTCCGCTTGCGATATAGCTGTTGGATACCCCGTTGAGCACGCGCAGCTCCACCGCGCCGCCATTCGCGTCTGTTGCCTGCATGACGGTGCCGTTCGGCAACTCATAGCGCGCGGCGGCGTCGGCGCCCAAGCCGCTCCGGCTCTTCTTCTCCTTGGATACCGCATTCAGCAGTGGGATTCGGTAATCCGAAACTTTGATGCTGCTGTCCGCCGGATACAGGTTCCAGTCATTCCTGTTTTCGCTGCCCTGCGCCCAATCCATGAACATTTGCTCCGGTCGGCGGAAATGCTGATCCTGCGAATACCCGACGATCATGGGGCCAAAGATGGAGAAAAGCGCCATAACGACGAGGATGATCGTGCCGGCTATCGCCAGCTTGTTGCGGATAAAGCGCTTATAGACCAGCATGCCGGGGCTGAGCACCTTCACGCGGCGCGCGTCATCCAATTTCATTTCTTCGGGCTTTGCCGTTGCTGCGGCTTCCCCCTCGTGGTGTTGTAATTTACGTTTTAACATAATACGCAGCCTCCTCAGTTCACACGGACACGGGGGTCTACCGCCGCGTACATGATGTCGGCCAGGATTAGGCTCAATTGCGTCAACAACTGGATAAACAGTGTGTAGAACATGGCGAAGGGAATATCGCCCATGATCATCGCATCGAAGGATATCTTGCCTATACCGGGTATGCTGAACATCGTCTCCGTAATCATGGCTCCCGTGAATATGGCGGGCAGGAGATAGCTCATATAGGTGACCAGCGGGATCAGCGTATTGCGGAAGGCGTGTTTATTGATGACGACCTTCTCCGGCAGACCCTTGGCGCGGGCTGTGCGGATATAGTCGGTATTCAGAACATCGAGCATGTTTGTGCGGGTATAACGCGTCAGCGCGCCGACATGCACAAACGCGAGCGTTATAATCGGCATGATAAGATGCCTTGCTATATCCACAACCTTGCCCATGGGCGTCATAAACTGGTGCGTCGCACTTCGCAAATAGACGAGCGGCAGCCAGCGCAGCTGCAGCGCAAATACAAATTTCAATATGGCTGCAAGGAAGAAGGTCGGGAAGGACAGCGTGATCAGCGCGAAAATGGTGACTCCGTAGTCCGTCTTGCTGTACTGCTTGCGCGCCGCCAATATGCCGAGCGGTATACAGATGATGACCTCCAAAATCAGCGAAATGGAGGACATCAGGACAGACCACCAAATCACGTCGGAAAATTTCTGCGTGACGGGCATATTGTAGTGCCACGAGTTGCCGAACTTGCCCTGCACGGCATTGCCCACCCACTGGGCATAGCCGGGGATGATACCCTTATCCAAGCCGTAATCTTCCAGTAACTGTTGGTAAACATCCTCAAATTTCAGCAGCTGGTTGCCCGCAACCAGGCGGCGCGCCATGCCCTTGACGTAATCCGCAGGCATGGAGCGTATGACGGTATAAACGACCATCATGCCGAGCAGGATGACGATTAAACCGAAGATCAATCTTCTTATGAGAAATTTTGTCATTTCCTCACTCCCCTTTTTGATTTGCCGTCCGTCAGGCGGAAAACAAACCGAATTTTAACCTGTTTGGTATTGTATCAAATTTTACGCGAATCGTAAAGAGTTTTGTCGAAATTGTGGCGGGAATTTGTACCACCCCGTCACGAGGTATGTATAGATTCGGCGGGCGGATGGTATCCGCCCCTACGTCACCCACTCCGCAAACCGGGGCTGCGGAGCCACCGGGGAGTGGAATAATCGGGAGAAGCCCCCCGATGGGGGGCTTCTCTTGCCTAAATGCTATGAGAAATGAAGCTTAGGGGTTCATTTCCATCTTCTCGATTTCAGCCAGCCAACGATAGAAGGTGGTGATGTCGGGGGTGATGGTCGCGACGTTGATCTTGACCGGGTTGAAGATCGTGGCGTTCTGACGCTGATAGGTCGGCAGTTCAACCGCCCAGCTGAGCAGGATGTCCAGAGCTTCCTTGTAGATGGCCTTGCGGACAGCCTGGTCGTCAGACTCACGGGCTTCCATGATCTTCGCATCCAGCGCCGGGTCGGCGATGTGATAGTGGTTGGAATCCGTGCCGTTCTTGCCGACTACGTTGTCGCTGTGATAGACCTGATACATATCCGGATCAATGGTTGCGCCCCAAGCGGCGGTCCAGAATTCCTGGGTGCCGGCATCCAGGGTGTCCCAAAGGAGGTTGGAGTCTGCGGGGTCATTGATGATGAGCTCAATGCCGATTTCCGCGAAGGCTGCCTTTGCGCCCGTCAGGATGTTGTAAGCGGGGTGCGCGCCCTGGCCGTCGCCGGGGATGATGGCTTCATAGCTCAGCTTCGCGCCTTCGGGGGCTTCGACGACCTTGCCATCTTCCACGGTGTAACCGGCTGCTTCCAGATATTCCACTGCGGCTGCCTTGACTTTGGCTTCTTTCGTCGCGAAATCATCGTCATCCGTGTAGATCAGTTCGCCGTTGAGGGCCGTGGAGAACGCGGGGCGATAGCCTTCGTCCGTGGGACGGGGCGCTGCCCAGGAGGTGTTGGAGATCGGGTACTGGATGACGGAGGCCGCATCGCCGTACCAGGAGTTGACGGACTCGTCACGATACAGGGCGAAGACAGTCATCAGGCCCAAGCGCAGATACTTGGATTCCTGGGTGCCTGCGGTTGCCGCTGTGCCGCCCACGTTGACCGTGTCGGCGTTGATGCCGAGGTAGCCGTAGCCGAGGTTATCGACGCGGGTCGTGTAGATGGCGGAGCCCTGGATGGAACCGTCGCCGTTCAGCTGGCCGATCTCTTCGAAGATGGCCTTGGAGCCCGCGATGTCGCCGCAGTCCGCATCGCCCGTGTTGACGGCGGAAACGACGTCAGAGGAGTTGGTTTCCTTGAACTGCACGTATTCGATTTTCGGTGCGCCCTTGTAGTAATTCGGGTTGGATTCGAAGAAGACGACGCCATCCGTATACTCGATGAACTTGTAGGGGCCGGCACCCATGGGCTGGCCGAGCAGGGCCTTCTGCGAGGTCAGGTCGCCGCGCGGGAAGCCGAACATGTTGTTCTCGTAGTCATACAGGTCTGCGTTGCCGTAGTAGTGCATGGGCGTAACTTCGATGCCGAGGATGGAGTAGACGGCGGGGGCCTTATAGCCCTCGGTCTTCACTTCGACGGTGTATTCATCGAGCTTCTTGATGCCTTCGATGTTGTCAACCGGTTCGAACTCTTCGCCGGAATCCGTGATGAAATCCTTGACGGCTCTCTGCATGAGGTCGGTCATGGTGACAAAGCCGGGGACGCCATCCAGCTCAGTGTCGGTGAAATCCGCATAGTCATAGTCATAGGCATCCTTGGTCTGCGCGATATAATCGTCAGCCGTCGGGAAGGTGTCGACCAGGTCATAGGTGGGGATGGCGATGGGGTTGCCTTCCTCATCTTCGCCTCCGTCTTCAGCGCACTCGGGATCAAAGCCCCAGAGAGCCATGGCCCACGCATACTTCGTGGTGTCATCAATCTCTTCGAAGGGGAGACCAATGGCTGCTGGCGGATAGGCGCCGCCATAGGTAGCCACTTCATAGTTGACCAGAATCTCGATGGACTCTGCCCATGCGGCATCAATCATGCCCCACAGTTTGGCATACTGCTCGGCAGTGTAGCCTTCGCCATCGCCCTCCAGGCCCGGACCCGCTTCAAGAATCGCGTCCGCTATCGGGGAATACTTGCTATACACATCATCGGGCACGCCGGTACGATAGGCGCCCAGACCAATGATGGGATAGGAGCTCAGAGAGGTGCTGCCCACATAATCGGTGTCCAAGAAGGTGTAATAGGTGAAGATTACGTCATTCGCGGTCAGGGGGACGCCATCCGAGAAGGCGATGTCTTCACGCAACTTGGCGATGTAGGTCGTGATGTTGGTCTCTTCGTCATAATCCACGCTCAGGTCGGCAATGCCACTGTAGAAGTATTCTTTGCCGTTGTAGTCGCGGGTTTCGCCTTCGATGCCGTTGTAGATGATGGCGCCGACGCGGTCGGTCGTCATCAGGCTGACCTGGGTCATCCCATCGACGTCCATGTCATAGGCGGTGTCTCCGTAAAACGGGGAGAACTTCGCGGAGAACCTGTCGTAAGCCACGACCAGGGGGACGGGGCCCTCGGGTCCCGGGGGCGGGGGAGTCTCTGTACCATCTACCGGCGGGTTTACGGGGGGCTGTTTTTGCGGGTCGCAAGCCGCAAACAAGGGGAGTACCAACAGGCAGATCATGATCAGTGCCAAAATGGTTCTCAGCTTTTTCATTTTGCATTCCTCCATTTAATTATTTTTATAGGGATACGCAAGTGAGTATAAAGTAAGCCGCATGCGTTTGTCAAGATAATTTTCTGTACTTGTCGCACAAATGCGGTTTTTTTGTATATTTTTTCGACCGCTTTACGCGGGCTACCCCAAATCGGCGTATTCTGTGCGGGCGATTTGGATTCTTTTTTGCATATCACCCAAAAGCAGGGAAACGCAAACGGCAAGCAGCATGCTGTATATGCAAGTCAGATCTTCCGATCCGAAGCGCGCGGCATGGGCCATGCACCAGTATATGCAAAAGCCAAGGCAGGAAATGCCAACGCAGGCGATGATGCCCCAGGTGGATCTGACGACGCGGCGGAAGCTGTGGTCATACTGCGCGCGCTCCAGCGGCATGACCCGGGACTTCATTTCCACGGCACCGGCTACCAGATACATGCCGGGAATCAGCGCGCAGGCGAGGGGGAGCGAGAAGAAGATAAAGAATTGCGCCGCGTGCAATTGCGAAAGGGCATTGATCAGCAGGGCGATGATCGTGAGCGCCATGCCTATGCTCAGCCATTTGTGCGCGCGCAAAGCTTCGGGGGTGAGTTGGGGCGAAAAACTCGGGCCGCGATAGGCGGCGGCCTTCCTTGTCTTTCCGCGTTTGTTTTGGTTTTCTACTATTATATATTCGTCGGCGTATTGGAAGCGGCGTTTGCGGGACATGGGGGTTTCCTTTCGAGTGTGGAGTTTGGAGTTTCGGTTAAAATGCCTGCGGCATTTTTTAATTATAGCATAATAAATGCGTTATGGGGAGAAAAAGATGAAATAGCGCAGGGTTTGTGGTATGATAGGTTTATGAAACTGTTTGATACACACTGCCATCTGTTGGATGCGCGATATAATGAGGATCGGGACGCGGTGCTGGCGCGGATGCGGGCGGCCGGGGTTTTGCTGGCGCTTGAGGCTTGCACGGAGTTGGATGATATTCCGGGCTTGCTGGCGCTGGTGCGCGAGACCGAGGGACTGTATGGAAGCATTGGCGTGCACCCGCACTATGCGAGCAGTTGGGACGCCGCGGCGGCGCAGACTGTGGACGGCGCGCTCGGGGGCGAGAAGATCATCGCCTTGGGCGAGGTGGGGCTGGATTATCACTATGATTTTTCGGCGCGGGATGTGCAGCGAGCCTGCTTTGCGGAGCAGTTGGAGATTGCGGCCGCGCGCGGGCTGCCCGTGCTGATTCATAACCGCGAAGCGCACGGGGATGTGATGGATATACTGCGCGCGCACCGCAAGGGACTGCGCGGCGTGATGCACTGTTTTTCGGGCAGCTATGAGACCGCGCGGGACTGCGTGGATTTGGGCTTGTATATTGCGTTCGGCGGGTCGATGACCTTTAAGAACGCGGTCAATCTGCGCGACGCGGCGAAACGGCTGCCGTTGGAACGCATATTATTGGAAACAGACTGCCCCTATATGGCGCCGACGCCCCTGCGCGGGCAGAGGAATGAACCGGCGTATATGGCGCAGTATACCTTGGGGGTGTTGGCCGAGGTGCGGGGGATGGATGCGGAGGAAGTGGCTGATAGGGTTTGGGGAAATAGTTTGGCACTAATTAGTTAAGAGTGAAGCGTGAAGAGTTGCGGTGGAAATTCCTGCGGAATTTCCAATTAAAGAATCGCTTGCGATTCCCAACCATGCCGATACATCGGCATGGTGCAACTATTAACTCTTCACTCTTAACTAATAACTCAATTGACGCGGGGCATGCTTATATAGTAGAATAGGATAAATATTTTTGGGAATACGGGAGGTTGTTATGGCAGACCGATTGGCGGAAACGAAGGACAGGATGCAGAAGAGCGTCGCCGTGCTGCGCACGGAGCTGGGCGCGCTGAAAGCCGGGCGCGCGAACCCACAGCTCTTGGAGCGCATTGCGGTGGATTATTACGGCTCCCCCACCCCCATCTCGCAGCTGGGGAATATCTCGGTGCCCGAGGCGCGGCTGCTGATGATCGCGCCCTGGGATCCGAAGACCATCGCATTGATTGAGAAGGCGATTCAGAAATCGGATTTGGGCATCAACCCCAGCAGCGACGGCAAGGTGATACGCCTTGTCTTCCCGCAGTTGACCGAGGAGCGCAGGCGCGAGCTGGTTAAGACCGTCAAGAAGAGCGGCGAGGACGCGAAGGTGGCCGTGCGCAATATACGCCGCGACGGCGTGGAGTCCATCAAAAAGGACAAGAAGGACGGCCTTTTGACCGAGGACGACCAGAAGAAGCAGGAAGAGAAGCTGCAAAAGCAAACCGATGAGTTTATCAAGGAGATAGACGGAATTTTGGCTTCCAAGGAAAAGGAGATTATGTCGGTTTGATAGCGATTCGACAAACTGCGCTTGTCGAATCGGGTCACTGCGGTGGGTTTGCAGACGGCGGCGCACTCGGACGCAGTCTGTCGCACGCCGCCGTCTGAGCGGTATGATTTCCGCCGTACATGCCGCCGGAAATCATAGATTGAAAGCTGTCTGCTGCTTGCGAGGGATAACAGGTGAAGAGTTTTGAAGCTGCTTTCTTCGATAGTCTTTTGGGACTGCCCCATGATGAGGCGCAGTCCCGCCTTTTATCGCGCGGGTTTGCGGTGAAGAGCGAATTGTTAGAACCGCGCAAGCCGCCCTTGGGCGATACACTGCGGGTGATTGGCGTGCGGCTCTTGGAGGATGGGGTTGTCAAATTGATTTATGCGAATTTTCGGACCAAGGTTGTATGAAATATAACGATACACAATTGAGGGAATTTGGGCTGGCGCGGGAAAGTTTGCCCCGCCATGTCGCGGCCATTATGGACGGGAACGGGCGCTGGGCGAAGGCGCGGGGGTTATTGCGCAGCGCGGGGCATCGGGCGGGTACGGAGCGCCTGCGGGATTTGATCCGCTTCTCCTCCGACGCGGAGATTGAGGTGCTGACCCTCTATGCCTTCTCCTCCGAAAACTGGGCGCGGCCCCAGGCGGAGCTTTCCGTTTTATTTTCGCTGTTGGTGGAATACTTTACAAAAGAGATCGACGAGCTGCATGCGGAGCATGTGCGCATACGCATTATCGGCGATGTGAGCCGCTTTCCCGCCAATGTGCGCCGGGCTGTTACGGATGCGGAGAATCGGACAGCGGAAAACGCAGGCTTGCAGCTGAATATCGCGCTGAACTACGGGGCGCGGGCAGAACTCTTGCGCGCGGCGCGGCATTTATGCGAGGAGTATGCCGCAGGCGGGCCGCTGCCCGATGAAGCCGCGCTGGAAGATGCCCTCTACACGGCGGGGCAGCCCCCTGTCGATTTGCTGATACGCACGAGCGGCGAACTGCGCGTATCGAACTTTTTGCTCTGGCAGATTGCCTATGCGGAATTCTATATTACGTCCGTATATTGGCCGGACTTTACGCGGGAAGAATATATAGCGGCACTGCGCGCATTCGCGGCGCGGGGACGCCGCTTTGGAGGACTTTGAACATGCTTGTGCGGATCATCGTGGGGACTTTGATAGCCTTGTTGGCCCTGGCGGGTCTCTATTTCGGCGGGCTGTTTTATGTGGCCATGTTCGCGCTCGTGTTTATGCTGGCTGTCTATGATTCGCGGCATTATATTGAGGCAGACGGAAAAAGGACCTTCCTCGTACCTGTATACGTCTTTGCCGGTCTGTTCGGATTTGTCTATTATTTCTCGGAACATTCGTTTGCCTATGTGGCGGCGCTCGCCCTGCTTTGCCTGACTGTCAGTGTGGTGGGGCAGGTCATTGCCAGCCGCGACAACGTACCCGCCGCGCCGTATGCGCTGCTGCCCTATGCCTATCCCCTGATACCTGCCGTTTGTCTCATCGTACTGCGTTGCGGTTTCCCCGAAGAATTTGCAATGACGGCGGCCTCCGTTGCGGTGCTCGCGCCATTAGGCGGGGATACCCTGGCCTTTTTTGGCGGGCGCCTGTTCGGCAAACACCGCTTTTTCCCGCATATTTCGCCAAAGAAGACCGTGGAGGGGGCGATATCAGGGATGCTGGGCGGAACCATCGTCGGATTGTGTTTATATTTCCTGCAACCCCTCTGGGGCGGCCCGTTTGCGCTCTGGGCGCTGCTGCTGCTCGGTCTGCTCTGCGGCGCGCTCGGGCAGTTCGGGGATTTGTTTGCTTCCTGCCTGAAGCGGGGCGCGGGGCTGAAAGATTTTTCGGGCTATATACCCGGCCACGGCGGCACGCTGGACAGGATTGACTCCGTTCTGCTCTGCGCGCCCGTTATACTGGCGATATGCCTGCTGGTGACCTGATATGCGGAAGAAAGTGACGGTATTGGGCAGTACGGGCTCCATCGGGCGCCAGACCTTGGAGGTGCTGGCAGCGCACCCCGAGGAGTTCGAAGTGTTGGCGCTCTGCGGCGGCTCGAACGAGGAAGCGCTGTTTGAACAGGTGCGCGCCTTTCGGCCCGCCTATTCGGGCTTGGGCGAAAAGGCCGCCGCGCAATTGGCCGCGCTGCCCGAGACGGATATTGTCGTGCTGGCAATTTCGGGCTTTGCCGCGCTGCGTCCGCTGCTGGCGGCGCTAAAGCCGGGGCGGCGCATTGCGATTGCCAATAAGGAGAGTTTGGTTTGCGGGGGCGAGCTGGTGCGCGACGCCATCGCGGTGAGCGGCGCGGAGCTGATCCCGATTGACAGCGAACAGTCGGCGATCTTCCAATGTCTACAGAATGGTAAGCGGGAGGAAGTCAAGCGGCTGATTTTGACAGCTTCCGGCGGGCCGTTTTGGCGGCGGTCGCGGGAGGAATTGCGGACAGTTGCCCCGGAGGAAGTGCTGGCGCATCCGACCTGGAATATGGGACGCAAGATTACGCTGGATTCGGCAACGCTGATGAATAAGGGGCTCGAAATTCTGGAAGCCTCCACGCTGTTCGGCTTTGGGGCGGATCAGATTTCCGTGTTGATACACCCGCAGTCCATCGTACATTCCATGGTGGAATACCGCGACGGGACGCTGATGGCGAACCTGAGCCAACCGGATATGCGCCTACCGATACAATATGCGCTCAGCTATCCCGCGCGTCTCCCCTCCCCCGCCCGCATACTGGATTTGGCGGAGTTGGGGGAACTGACTTTTCACAAGCCGGATTTGGCGCATTTTACCGCACTGCGTCTGGCCTATGACGCGCTGCGCGCCGGGGGCGCATACCCCATCGTCTACAACGGCGCGAACGAGCGCGCGGCGGAACATTATTTTGCGGGGCATATCGCATTTTGGCAGATTGAAGAATGCGTGGACTACGCCATGCAGAAAATCGAGAATATACGAATTTCCGACATATCCGATGTGTATGCTGTGGATGGGGAGAGTCGGAGAGTGGCGGATGAATATGTGCGCAAGTTATGAGTTAAGAGTGAAGAGTTAAGAGTTGTGGTAGGAATCGCAGGCGATTCCTGATATAATATTGAAATGCCGCAGGCATTTCTACCATAACTATTCACTCTTAACTCTTCACTTCGACGGGGCGATTGTGAGCGGCTCTGCAGGAGACGTTGCGCCCCCTACGGGTACTTGAAAGGAGTTATCATGGATTTTACTTTCATTCTAAACTGCATCCTCGCACTGGTTATCCTGATGATATTGGTGCTTGTGCATGAGCTGGGGCATTATATTGCCGGGCGGCTGTTGGGCTTTACGATCACCGAATTTTCCATCGGTATGGGGCCTAAGATTTTCAAGTGGAAGCGGAAGGGCATCCTCTATTCCCTGCGCGCGCTGCCGATAGGCGGCTCTTGTATGTTTTACGGCGAGGATCCGGCAGGCGGCGGCGTGGAAAAGGTGCTGGCAGAAGGTGCGGAGGAAGTCGTTGCGGACGCGCCGCCGGAAACGGAAGCGGCGTCGGAGGGCGAAGTCGTTGACGAGCCAAGGAAGGTCAATTTCAACGATATGCCGCGCTGGCGCCGGGCGATTGTGTTGTTTGCCGGGCCGTTTATGAATTTTGTGGTGGCCTTTGCGATAGCCATTGTAATGTTTACGGTGTTTGGCCAACCCATCATGACCAAGCCCTATGCGACAGAGATTGTGGCGGGCGGCGCCGCCGACCTGGCAGGCATGGAGGTCGGGGACTATATCCTATCTGTAAACGGCAACCCCATCGGCGTCTATGAGGATTTGAAGCCCGCATTAAATGCGGCCACCGACGGGCGGGCGAGCGTGGTGGTGGAGCGGGATGGCGTGCAGGTATTGCTGTTGCTTGAAAATATGTACGACGCCGAGCGCAGCGGCAATTTTATGAATGTATCCCTTGACGGCACCTATGAGCGGGAATACTATGGGTTTTTCGAGACCATCGGCAAGGCCTTCGCCTACATTTGGACGATGATTGGCGCGATGTTTGAGTTCCTGCGCATGCTCTTTACGGGCGGCCTGCGCGCGGGCGATGTGGCCGGACCCGCCGGGACCATCGGATTGATTGCAGAATATATTCCCCAAGGGATGGAAACCATTCTGAATCTGGGCATATTGCTGAGCGTGAACTTAGGCTTCATTAACCTGCTGCCCATACCCGCATTAGACGGGAGCCGCCTGCTCTTTATCGGCATACACGCCGTGACGGGCAAGCGCGTCCCGCAGAAGGTGGAGGGGGTTATCCACGCGGTGGGGCTCCTGCTGCTCTTTGGATTGATGATATTTTTGACCTTTACCGACATTACCGCCTGCTTTGGCAGGATGGGCGCGCCATGATTGCGCGTCGGTACAGCCGCGAGGTGCGTATAGGCGGACTTGCTATCGGCGGCGCGCATCCGATTGCCGTGCAGAGCATGACGATTACCGACACGCGCGATGTGGCCGCGACGCTGGTGCAGATTGCCGCGCTGGCGGGTGCGGGCTGCGAGATTGTTCGTTGCGCCGTACCCGACTTGGACGCGGCAAAGGCGTTTCGGGAGATTGTGGCGGGGAGCGCGATTCCCGTCGTGGCGGATATACATTTTGATTACAGGCTGGCCATTGCCGCTGCGGAGAACGGCGCGCACAAACTGCGCGTAAATCCAGGCAATCTGGGCGGGGCCGACAGATTGAAAGCCGTGGCGGACTGCGCAAAAGCGCACGGGATCCCCCTGCGTGTGGGCGTGAACGCGGGCTCGCTGGCTGCGGCGCGGACAGCGGAGGACGTGGCGGGCGAGATGGTGCAGAGCGCGCTGTCCTATATTTCCGACTTGGAGGGCTTCGGGTTTTACGACACGGTACTGGCCCTGAAAGCTTCGGATCTGCGCGTAACCGTGGCGGCCAACCGTCTCTTGGCGGGGCTTTGCCAATATCCGCTGCATATCGGCGTGACCGAGGCGGGTATGCGGGGGATCGGAACGATTAAGTCGGCCGTCGGCATAGGCGCGCTGCTGCTGGACGGGATCGGGGATACCCTGCGCGTCTCCCTGACGGGCGACCCTCTGCCCGAGGTGAAAGCGGGGATAGAAATTTTATCCGCCCTTGGCTTACGCAAGAACGCGGTCGAGATTATCTCCTGCCCGACCTGCGGGCGCACGCAGGTCGATTTGGAAGCGGCGGTGGAGTATGTGCGTGCGCGGGTGCCCTGTGGCCGAAAATCCATCAAGTTGGCCGTGATGGGCTGTGCGGTAAACGGGCCGGGCGAGGCGCGGGACGCCGATCTCGGCGTCGCCTGCGGCAAGGGGAACGCGGTGCTGTTCGGAAATGGGCTGATTATGGCCCACGGCGAGTTGTATGCTATGTTGGACCTGATGATAGAAAAAGCGATAGGTCTTTTGGAGGAACTATGAGGGAGCAATTGGGGCAAATCTATACCGCGTGCGGATTGGATCCGGACGCGCTTTTTTTGCGGGAGGGGCGCTTTGTGCGCGAGGAGAACAGGGTGACGCTGGCCTTTGTCGTGCAGGATTATTTCGGCTTTCGGGACAGGCAGTCACAGTTTGAGGAGCTTGTGCGCGAATTGCTTGCGCCCGTCGCGGCCCTGTTCGATTATACCGAATCCAAGCCGGAACCCGAACCGGAACCCGCATCCAAATATGTATACGCCGCGCCCACGCCGGGGACGCGCATACAATATGATATAGAGGTCGATCTGCCCGCAAGCGGCATATTGTTCGGGAAGCCCATCTCCGAGAACGCGGAAACCTTGCCTATGGACGCCTATCTCGAGGGCGCGACGGGCAAGGTCTGCATATGCGGACGGCTCGTCACCATCGGCGAGGTGCGCGAGAGCTGGGCGGCGAAGAACCCACAGCTTGCGCAAAAGAACAATAAGGCAGGCGGCGGGGACTATCAACTGCGCTTTACGCTGACGGACCGCACGGACTCCCTGTACTGCGATGTCTCCTTCGCGAAGGAGTGGGAGGCCAAGCGTATGGCGCATTGGCTTGCCCTGGCCGATAAGAGCGGCTTTGACTTTCTGGTACACGGGATTATTCGCGTAAGCAAGAAGCTGGGCGACCCCATACTCTATGCCGACACCATACAACTGCGCAAGCGTGCGATGCGGGAGGATGCGGAGACTGAAAAGCGTGTGGAGTTGCATCTGCATACGCGCATGTCCGCCAAGGACGCCTTGACCGAAGTGGGCGCGCTCTTCTCAACCGCGAAGCGCTTTGGGCATAGCGCCGTCGCCATCACCGACCACGGCGTGGTGCAGAGCTTCCCGGAAGCATATAAACACAGCCGCAAGACGGGCGTCAAGGCCCTTTACGGCGTCGAGGGTTATCTGCTGCCGGATACGGAGCTCGTGGACGCGCGCGGATTGCCCGTCGTCGTCTTCGATTTGGAGACCACGGGGCTGGTGGCAGAAAAATGCGAGATCATCGAGATCGGCGCGGTCAAGCTGTGCGATGGCGAGATTGTCGACCGCTTTCAGAGCTTTGTCGCGAACGGGGGCCTGCTGCCGCCCGAGATTACGCGGCTGACGGGGATTACGCAGAGGATGCTCACGGGCGCACCGATTCTGCGGGATGCGCTGGCCGCGTTCTATGCCTTCTGCGGGGAGGGCGCGCTGCTCTGCGCGCACAACGCGAAGTTTGATTGCGGATTTTTACGCGTGCACGGGGAGCGCGTGGGCCTGCCCCTGCAATATCCCTGCGCGGATACCCTGCTGCTCTCCCGCGCGCTGCTGCGCGACGCCGTGGAGAACCACAAGCTCCCCACGCTCTGCGCGCATTTCGGGATCGATATGGGGAATCACCACCGCGCGGACGACGACGCGCAGAGCTGTGCCGCGCTGCTGCAACAATTGGAGACGCTGTTGCGTACCCGCGGGATGGACAGGCTGCCCGCCTATCCGGCGGAGGGTGGGACAGACGCGGAATTCGCGTTCGGCGCGGAAGCTGAGGGCAAGAAGAAGAAGGAACGGACCAAGACCTATCATATTTCCATCCTCGCGGCGACGCAAAGGGGGATGAAGAACCTATATAAGCTGATTTCCTTCTCGCATCTGGACTATTTCCGCGGGCGGCCCCTGATCCCGCGCAGTCTGCTCTATATGTACCGCGAGGGGCTGCTCATCGGCTCCGCCTGCGAAGCGGGCGAGCTGTTCAGCGCCGTATTGGCGGGGGAACCGGACGCGAAACTGTGCGATATCGCCGCCTTTTATGATTATTTAGAGATTATGCCGCGCGGGAACAATGCCTTTCTGTTGCGGGAGGGAACCGTTGCGGACGAGGACGCGCTGCTGGCTCTGAACCACCGCATCGCCGCATTGGGCGAGCGTTTGGGCCTGCCCGTGGCGGCGACGGGCGACGTGCACTATTTGGAGCCCGAGGACGCCGTTTATCGCAAACTGCTTCAATTCAAGCAGGGCTATCCCGACGCGGAAGAGCAGGCCCCGCTCTACTATATGACGACACGGGAGATGCTGGAGGAGTTTGCGTATCTGGGCGAAGACAAGGCGCGGGAAGTGGTTATCACCCATCCCAACGCGATTGCGGCGCGCGTCGCTGACCTCAAACCCTTCCCCGACGGCACGCACGCGCCGAAGATTGACGATGCGGAGGAGATTCTGACCCAGATGGCACAGGCGCGGGCGCACGCGATCTATGGGGACGAACTGCCGCCCATCGTCGCGGCGCGCTTGGAACGAGAACTCTCGAGCATCATAGGCAACGGCTTCGCTTCGCTCTATCTGATGGCCCAGCGCTTAGTGCAAAAGTCGCTGGCAGACGGCTATCTGGTCGGCTCGCGCGGCTCGGTCGGCTCCTCCTTTGTCGCCACGATGGCGGGCATCACGGAGGTCAATCCCCTGCCGCCCCACTATAGCTGCCCGCAATGCAGGCATTCGGACTTTGAGATAGACCGCGAGAAACATAGCGTAGGCGCGGATATGCCCGACGCGAACTGCCCGGTTTGCGGCGCCGCGTATAATAAAGAGGGATTTGAGATCCCCTTTGAGGTGTTTTTGGGCTTCCACGGGGAGAAGACGCCGGACATAGACCTGAACTTCTCGGGCGACTATCAGCCCGTCGCGCACCGCTTTGTGGAGGAGATGTTCGGGCGGCGGCACGCTTACCGAGCGGGTACCATCTCGGGCATCGCGGAAAGAACGGCCTTTCAATACGTGAAGCACTATGAGGAGACGAAGAACTTACAATACCGCGCCGCCGAGATCGACCGCTTATCCAAGGGCTGTTCGGAGGTGAAGGTGACGACGGGCCAGCACCCGGGTGGCATTGTCATCGTGCCGAAAGACGCAGAGATATACGACTTTACACCCGTACAGCACCCGGCGGATAAGAGCGGTGAGCGCAATACCGTCACCACGCACTTTGACTTCCACGCGCTCGACGACCGCTTGGTTAAGCTCGATATACTGGGACACGACGACCCGACCGCCCTGCGCATGTTGCAGGATTTGACGCGGATCGCCCCCGACTCCGTACCCTTGGATGACGCGCGCACGCGGGAACTGTTTTCCTCTGCCGCGCCGTTGGGCGTCGATTTATCGGAGATCAACTGTAAGGTGGGGACCCTGGCCCTGCCCGAGTTCGGCACGGGCTTTGTGCGCGGGGTACTGGAGCAGACGCGGCCATCTACATTTGAAGAATTCGTCCGCATTTCGGGGCTGACCCACGGCACCGACGTTTGGCTCGGGAATGCCGAGCCATTGGTGCGCGGCGGCACGGCGAAGCTGAAAGACGTGATCTGTACCCGCGATGATATTATGAATTACCTCATCCGCCGTGGGATGGAACCCTCGCTCTCGTTTCAGATTATGGAGCGCGTGCGCAAGGGCAGGGGACTGAGCGAGACGATGCAGGACGCGATGCAGGCGGCCAATATTCACGGCTGGTATATCGACTCCTGCAAGAAGATCAAATATATGTTCCCGCGCGGGCATGCCGTCGCCTATACCGTGATGGCCTTCCGCATCGCATGGTTCAAACTCTACTATCCGAAAGAGTTTTATGCGACCTATTTCACGGTGCGCGCCGGGGGCTTTGAACTGCCCCGCGCGCTCGGCGACGCGCAGTCGGTGCTCACGGAACTGCGGCGCCTGACGGCGCGCACGGACGAACTGAGTAAGACCGAGAAGGATTTGGTCGATATCCTGGAGATCGTCTATGAGATGAACCTGCGCGGCGTGACGCTGCTTCGGCCCGATATCTATATCTCCGATGCGACCCGCTATCTCGTGGAAGCGGATGGCATACGCGCGCCCTTTTCCGCCGTGCCGGGCATAGGCAATACCGTGGCGGAGGGGATCGCCCAGCGGCGCGCGGGCAGGCGCTTTGTGTCCATTTCCGAGTTTCAGGAACTGACGAAGACCAGCGTCGCGCATATCGAGGCGCTCAGGCAGAGCAAGGCGTTCGGGGACTTGCCGGAGGACAGGCAGATATCGTTGTTTGAGTTGTAGGAATGATAAGTTTGTATGCCTGTTGGTTAACGAAGTGGCTTTTGATGTTGTGCTTGTCGGGACTATTGCCGAAATGCTTGTTGAGGATTGGGAGGGGTTGGTTTTGGATTTCGAGGATACGTTTTTTGAAAATTGGGGGATTTGGGCGTGAATGCGGTTCGGCGGGCGGATAATATCCGCCCCTACGGGTTGTCTCTATGGGGCGGAATTTGCCCCGCGATATTTGCGTGCAGCCAGTTTGTCATTTCCACGCAGTTTTTTGCGGTTTCAAGCTGGACTAAGTCTGCGAAGAAGGCTGTGAATAGGACTTCGTCGAATATGAAGAGGGCGGGGAGGGCTTGCAGTTCGTCTTCTTGCAGGGGCAGCAGTTCGCTGTAGCCCTGCAAAATGCCGACGAATATTTCGCGCCATAGGCTTAGGCGTGTTTTGTTTTGATAATTTTCGACCAGCAGCGAGCAGCCGAGGTATACGATGTCGAAGACGCGCGCGTTTATTTGGCAAAGGTCGAAGTCGAGGTAACCGCTGAGGGTGCCGTTTTCAAAGAGCAGGTTGCCGGGGTGCATGTCGCGGTGTATCAGCTGGCGCGGCAGGGATTTGCAGTCGCGTTGCAGGAAGGCCTGCACGCTGTCAATTACGCCGTCTGCGAAGGTGATGTTGCTTTTTTTGAGGGCGGGTTGTATCCAGGATTGGAATTCTTCGTGAAAATCTGCAACGTAGACCTCGGCTTGGTTTTCTATATTTTTTAGGGCCCGGTGGAGTTTGGCGAGGGTTTGGCCCAATAGGGTGCCGTTTTGCCCGGGGTTGCCGAGAAAGGGATCTATTATGGAGCCGTGGATTTTCTTCATCACGCTCCAGTATTTTTCGTCTTGGAATATGTAGGGTTTTGCGTCGGGGGTATTGATATATTCGACGACCGGGACGCCCGCCGCGAGAAGCAGGCGGCTCAGGCGTATGCTTTTGTCGAGCCAGCGCTGCTTTTCGCTTGTTTTCAATATGTAGGCGTCATCGATATCCCACGCGCTTTCGTAGATTTTTATGACGCGCGCGGGAGTGGGGAGTCCGAATTGGGATAGGATGTGTTCCATTCTATCCGCCCGCCGCGAGGGGGAGGAAGGAGATGGTGTCGCCGTCCGCGAGCGCGGTTTTGTAGCGGTTCAGGAGTTGGATCTTGGTGGCGTTCACCGTGATCAGCATGGATTTGGCCTGTTTGAGCGTGGGAGTGCCGTATTGGGTTTTGATGTAGGACAGGACTTCCGCGACGCTTGTTGCGCGGATTTGTTCTTGTTTTTTGTCGGTTGCGACGGCGAGGGGGCCTCGATATTGTAGGGTGATCATTGTTGGCCTTTCTTTTGGTTCTGTATGGGTTGGCATCGGGCGGTGATTCGGTTTGTATGGTGCGTTCCGGGTGCGTGTTGGGCGGTGTTGCGCGGGCGAGGCATGCCTCGCCCCTACGGGGATGCCCATAGGCTGTCTTTCGCCCAGAAATAGGGGTTATTGGTGATATAACCCGCGATGTAGGCATATTCCCTGTCGTCGCGGATTACATGGTCGTGATAACCGCGCTGCCAAACCGCGCCGTCAAAGCCGGATTCGTGCAATCGTTTTGTTGCGGCGGATTTGAATGAACCCACGATTGTACCCAGAGCGCTCGGTTTTGGCGTGGGAGCATCGTCCCGATGCATTCGTTCGTCCACAATCCGTATGATCATATGCACATGGTTGGGCATGACAATAGAACGTGGGATTTGTATGTTGGAGAAATGCGCCGTCGTTGTCGCAATGCACTGCTGCACTATGGTTCCCGTTGTGTTTAATGTCATTACGTTGTCCTGTATGAACCAGAAGAGACACTTTTTTTCATGCGTGCAGATCGTCACGAAATATGCGGCGGCGCGTGTGTAATCGTATCCATCCCAGCGGATGTTTTTACGGATCGGGGCGTCGGTTGGGATGATTCGATCCATGTGGGGAACTCCATTTATGCATTAGGTGATGGTTGTGCGTCGTAGGGGGCGACGCATGCGTCGCCCGCGCGGGTTTGTTTGGGTTCCGGCATCAGGCGGCGATTCGGTTTGTATGGTGCGTTCCGGGTGCGTGTTGGGCGGTGTTGCGCGCCGTAGGGGCGACGCATG
>Ga0123353_10000435_pt1 | contig 51724 bp, 32 predicted proteins | sample TergutLab28metaG_3_FD_92763 | JGI IMG/M metagenome (GOLD analysis project Ga0123353, IMG submission 92763) | Labiotermes labralis P3 segment gut microbial communities from Petit-Saut dam, French Guiana - Lab288 P3 | ecosystem: Host-associated > Arthropoda: Insects > Digestive system > Gut ... | reverse complement strand
AGCCGACGTTCTACCAAAGGTTATAATTCCCGGTGTTCCGCCTGCAACTGCCGCAACACCAGCAACCGCTGTGTCACTTTGGATACGTGCGACCGCATTGGTTTCGGCGATTTTCTGGTTGGCACCCAGAAGTACGAGGTCTCCCTGCAACGGACCGCACAAGCCGGGGGCATTGGTCGGTTGGACAATCCCATTGATGGGGGTCGGGCAGGTTTCGATCACAAAGGACTTACCGCACTCGTCCACTCCGAAGATTCGTCCATTCGGATCGACTCCCGGCGGATAGAGTTGCGACACGCTGACTCCCAACGTTTCTGCCGGGGTCAATTTGTTGAATAGATCGACAATGTCCTTAGCGGTGGTGATGCTGTTTCCTTGAGCATCAGTTGCCAACTGGATTTCGAGAATCGGCGTGGTGATTCCAGCCTTGATGTCTGCTTCGCTCGGCTGGAGAATCTGAACACCGAGTTTCTGATTGATCGCTGGTGCCCCAGTGGATGTCAATGCGGATATCCGAACGAGCGGACCATTATCCATGCCTGTGAATTGCAGCGCATTGCCGAGGTTGATGTCCCCCCAGACAGCAGCGGCATCCATGTAACTGACGCGTCCGCCGGTTCCGCTGCCGTTCAGAGCGGTTGCCTCGAACATATCCCCCAATTTGCTGTTGATCATGTCAATCACCTGCTGCGCAGTTGCACCAGAAGTGTAAGGATTCACCGTGGCATCCGCTGCGGCAACTTCCGCATACGTATACCCTTTCGGGAGAGCCGCGATGACATCCGACGCATCGACACCACTCTTGAGTGTTGCCTGGACAAACGGCGCACTATTGAGCATGGCTTGGATTTCGCCTGCCGTCGCACCGGCTTTGTACTGGATGAAGAGTTCACCCTCGTTACCACCGTTGCCCAGCGTGATGCTGTCGCCTTCCGCTAGCGTATTCGTCAGGGCACCTGTCAATGTACCAGCCTCTGGAATAGCAAGCGCGAGTTGTGCCAGAATGGTGGCTTGGTCAGCAGTCGCGAGATAGATAGTCTTATTGTCGTGATCAATAAACTCTGTCCCGCCATTGACAGCCGCTTGGACAGAATCCGCCTTGATAGTCCAACCGTTAAGCATCGATGTGGAATTTGCTCCTGCCACGGTCAATGTTTCACCTGAAGTTTTGGAAACGCCTAAAGCGTCCGTGTCCTTTGTAAAGAACTGGACTTTATTAGAGTCACCACGAGTCATGTTGACCGATGTGTCATCAGCAGTACCAGGAACACCTTTGTATTCCGCGTCAATCGTGATATTGAACAGATTGGCGAAGTTTTTGTAGGTTGCTTCTTGCGACCCGACAAGCGAAATCTCGATGACTCCCGGCGTTTTTGCGGTAGGGTCGGAAACAAGGCGGACATCATTAGTCGTGCCCTGAGTAATACGGAACGTATAATTTCCAGCATCAACACCCTTGTCCAGAGCAGTAATGAGAATGTCATTGTTCGCCCCAGCGCTGGAAAGGACAACGCTTCCTCGTTGCGCCAAACCTTCGACGTAAGCGAGTACGCCGGTGGAGTCGGTCGAACGGTTGATCGCTGCCGCAATGTCTGCGTTGGTGCTGCCTGCTCCAATGCTAATGGTGGCGGAGCCGCGGTTGCCGATCACGTCGAACGTGGTATCGACCCCAACGCCCGTTCCATTGGAAACGAGTCGGGCATAGTCAGCGGCTTGCTGTACATTCACATTCACTCCAACGGTCGAAGCGGTTCCGAAGTTGGCACTGTTGATTTGTACGTTGCTGATTCCTCCGCCCATTCCAGCGGTGCGGAAGTCGAGTGAACCATCGAGCAGTTTCTTTCCGCCATAGTTCGTTGTTCGGGCAATTCGGTCGATCGAGTCGAGAGCGGCATCGACTTGGAGTTGGTTGGCGGCGATCTGTTCGGCGGTCATCGTACCGGTGTTGGCGGCTTCAACGACAAGTCCTTTGACATCATTCAAAAGGTTGCCGATTTGTCCGAGCGAACTGTCTGCCGTTGCGATGAGGGCGTTTGCTCTCTGGGTGTTGGTAATCGCTTTCGTCGTACCGGTGATTTGTGCTTTGAGCAATTCACTGGCAATGAGTCCAGCGGGGTCGTCTTTACCGGAGTTAATTTTAAGACCGGTAGAGAGCCGCGTTAGCGTGTCGCTCAGCGCGCCCATGTTCCGCATAAGTTGGAACTGAGCGGACAGAGCCGTAGGGTTCGAGGCTACATAAAGTCCTGTCATGGGTTATCCTTTCGTATAAAGGGTGCATAAACGCATCCATGCAGAACGACCGTAGGCTTTCCATCGCTTACGGTAAAAATACTTACCGGAGTATAACCTCTAAACTTTGCGCTACCGGTAGATTTTTGGCATTTTTCCTACATTTTTTAGAGTACCCGATATACCTAAACGGGAAAATTGATAGAATCGTTTTAATAGATGCGAGCGGAGAGCCAAACCATCCCAAGTTTTACCCATGTTCAAACGACCTGCCAAAAAAGTTACGAAGAAACCGTATCGACGACCGGTGAAAAAGACTACACGTAAGAGTAGCCTTTTTACCAGCAACCTTTCTAAAGGGGCATCATCCGCCGAACATCGTCTGCAAAAAATCTTGGCTTCGGCTGGATTCGGCAGCCGTCGGCAGTGCGAAGAACTCATCGAACAAGGACGTGTCGAAGTCAACGGAGCCGTTGCCCGACTCGGGTGCAAAGTCGATCCGGTTCATGCCGAAATCAAAGTGGATGGCGAACGGCTCAAATCGGCAAAGCCTGTCTATCTCGCCTTGTTCAAACCGAAGGGTTATCTTTGTACGGATCACGATCAACAAGGTCGGGCAAGAACGATTGAACTGATTCCCGACTCGTTTGGCAGGTTGTTTTTGATCGGTCGCCTCGACAAAGAGAGTGAAGGACTTATTTTGCTGACGAATGACGGAGCATTGTCGGAGCGGCTTACGCATCCGAAGTACGGCGTGCCAAAGGTGTATCGGGTTCAAGTTGCCGGTGAGTTGACGGAGGAAGGAGTTCGGCAACTCCGTGAAGGAGTGCATCTTGCCGAAGGATTTGCGAAGGCGGCAAACATCGTGATTAAGGGACGATACAAGCAGAGTACGATTTTGGAAATGACTCTGAAAGAAGGAATGAATCGGGAAGTTCGCCGACTACTGGCGCGAATCGGACACAAGGTGTTGACATTGATTCGAGTGGCGGTGGGACCAGTCAAACTCGGCAAGATGACACCGGGCGAGTGGCGGAAGTTAACGCCCTCCGAAGTGGAACGTCTTTATGCCACTGGACGGTGATCGTAGTGATGCTCTCAAGCCGTAAGATATTCTTGCCATCGGACTGGGGAGTCATTCTCCGAACTTTTTCGTCAAACTTGTTTTTTCCGAAACTTCGTCTATAATGGGCGGCACTGTCGGGGCAAACGCTTCGACTCCGCACCCTTTGCCCATCGGGAGTGATCACTATGGATATGTCGTTGATACAGGAATTTGTCCAAGAAGCCCGCGAATACATCGACGAGATTGAGCCTACCCTTATCGAAATCAATAACGGTGCAACCGAAGCCGGTTCGGTTGATTCCGAAATGATCAACGCAATCTTTCGGCTCTTTCACTCCATGAAAGGAAGTGCGGGATTTCTCGCCCTTACAACAGTTGTCGCCGTAACCCACGAAGCCGAAACGCTGCTCGATAAAATCCGAAACGGCAAAGCCCAACTCACCGTACAAATTACCGGGACTCTTTGTAAAGCCCTCGATCTGTTCCGCGATATGCTGGTACGCATCGAAGCCACCGGAAATGATGAAGGGTTCGATCAACCGGCAGCGGCGATGATTTCCGTATTGAAAAAACACGTTGCAGGCGAGCCGGTGGACGACAGCGAACTCGGCGGGATTGCTTCGTCCCAACAAGAAGAGCCGGAAGCCGACTTTTCCTTCGATGTATTGGCGGATGAACCTGTTAAACAACCGATTCCTGCTTCGGAACTTGATTTTTCCGGTGGCGGTGCGGAATCCACTCCCGCCCCCATACCTTCGCCCACTCCGCTACCTCCACCGCCCCCTTCGGGTGCGGAACTTGCCGCTTTGCAACTCGCCCCTGAAATGCGGCACGGATTCGTTCTCGAAGCCACCGAGCAACTTGACGCCGCCGAACAAGCACTGCTTCTTGTGCTGGACGAAAATGCAGAACATACCGAACCGCTGAAAGATGCCTTCCGGTGCATTCACAGTTTCAAAGGCAACTGCGGATTCATGGGGCTCGTGCAAATGGAGCATTTGAGTCACACAATGGAAACGTTGCTCGACGCACTTCGGAACGGCGAAATCAGCCCAAACGAAAACAACATCGGAAAACTGTTGCACTTGCTCGACGTTCTCGGAGAAGGAGTCAAAGATATTGAGGCAGGCGGAGTTGGTAAAATCAATGATCTGGATACTCATGTTCAGGCATTGAACGCTCTGCTGGGACAAAAGGGTGGAGCAGTTCCCCCTCCTGCACCGATTCCGGGAGCCGTGTCGGTTCCAGCCGCCGCCGTTGCGGTCGCAGACGATCTTGATGCCCAAATCGCCGCTGCGTTTGCTGCCAGAGATCAACAGAAGAAACAGGCGGCAATGGCTTCCGGTGCCACCGGCGGGCTAACGCCCGCTGCTCCTACGCCCACCGCTCCTGCGCCCACCGCTCCTGCGCCCGCTGGGGGAGGAGCAACGGGAGGGCAAAAACCGGCTATGGCTGCTTCGAAGCAGGATATTCGGGTTGATCTGCATAAACTCGATCTTCTCATCAACCTTGTCGGCGAACTTGTCATTGCGGAATCAATGGTAACACGATGTCCTGCTGTTGCGCATGTGGAAGATGAATACTACAACAGAGCAAAACACCAACTCCGGCGAATCTGCGACGACTTGCAGGACTGTGCCATGTCCGTGAGAATGATCCCGCTTTCCGCTACGTTCCGAAAGATGGTGCGCCTCGTGCATGATCTCAGCACGAAGGCAGGCAAAAAGATCAAACTCAACCTTGTGGGTGAGGAAACCGAAGTCGATAAGACGGTCATTGAGCAGATTGCCGATCCGCTGGTTCACATTGTCCGAAACAGTTGCGACCACGGAGTCGAACCGCCGGAAGAACGTGTCAAAGCCGGAAAATCGGATACCGGTTCGGTTACACTCGAAGGCAAACACGAAGGAGGCGAAGTCTGGATTCTGATTACCGACGACGGACGTGGACTCAATCGGGAAAAGATTATGGCAAAGGCACTGGAAAAAGGAATCGTGGGAACAGAGGTAAAAGACTGGTCAGACGACCGGGTCTATAAATTGGTCTTCGAGCCGGGATTTTCAACGGCGGACAAAGTTACGGACATTTCAGGACGCGGGGTCGGAATGGATGTTGTCAAACGGAACATTGAAAAATTGAATGGACGCATTGATATTACCAGCCGTCCCGGTCAAGGTTCGACGTTTACGCTAAGGATTCCCCTGACGCTCGCCATTGTTGATGCCATGCTCGTTCGTGTCGGTGAAGGAAAATACATGATTCCGACGCTGACGATTCGGGAAAGTCTTGTGCCGACGATGAATCAGGTTACGGTAACACCGGAAGGGAGAGAAATCCTTCGACTCCGGGAAGAAATGGTGCCGATTGTCCGGCTTTACGATGTGTTCGGATGCAGACCGGGAGCAGAAAAGTTAAAGGATGGTATTTTGATCGTTACGGAAGACAGTGGTCGGTCGTTTGCATTTTTTGTGGACGAAATTGTCGGACAGCAGCAAACGGTCATCAAGGGTTTGCCGGACTACATTGGCGAAGCCAATGGATTCTCCGGTTGCACGATTCTCGGCGATGGCACGGTGAGTTTGATCGTCGATGTGGGAGCGGTGAGTCAGATGAGGGGGACGTTCCACGCTTCTCCGGTGAACAAGGCAGCAGATTGGGAAGAGGACAGCCACACCGATTCTGCGGTGGCGCACGGCGAAGTCTCCTTTGCCGATCTGGAAGCCGTTGTCGGGACAACGGCGTGAGAGACTTGTTTGGAAAAGTCCTGAAAAATTGTCTCGTTGAGAGTAAGTCTTTAACCGTCGTAGTCGTGGCAGGTGTTTGCTTGGGGCACTTTGTAGTTCTACTGCTTTTCGTTTTGGTACGGCTTGACATCAGCGATGAAAACTATAAAATTTCTTCGCTGATGTGAATCAGCACTTGCCTCGGAGGATATGCGAATGGTGAGCGGGCTGACTCGAAATCAGTTGCCGGGAAACCGGTTGAGGGTTCGAATCCCTTGTCCTCCGCTTTGGTAATTTAGGGACTTTACACAAGATGCTGCTCTATGCCGTTTTTTGCCGTTAAGTGCCGTAGTATCAACAGGTTGTGTAAAATCAAAGAGAGGGGCGATTTCCTCTTCCTGCCCCTCGATTCCGCCCTCTGCCGCTGTGTACTGTGCCGGATTCTGTGCCACCCCCTCTGGGCAGTTTGAAGCAGTAATTTCAAGACCAATACCCTCATTCAGACATAGCAAAACGGGAAAATGTGTGCCAGTTTTTCCCATTTTTCGCTCTTTTTGCCGTTTCACTCGCTCACATGCCTCTGCGATCTGATCATAATTGGACTGTTGGAACCTTCCGTAGTGATTCATCGTGACGGTGGGACTGTCGCTGGAATCGGCGTTCGCGTTTCCGTGAGAAGTTGCACCGGCTGCTCATCCATGACCACTACCGGAACCGCGGGATCATACGGCAAGTGATAGGTATCAAGCACTCGTTCGGACCATTGACATCGGCTTTAAGGAGAATGTTGGCTCGTCGCACTTTTTGCGAAGTGCCTTTGAGTTTCTTGACGACGGTGAGACAGATTTCGCGCTCGTCGTCGGTCAGTCGTACTATGTAGGTTTTCTTCATAGGAATACTTCCGTGTAAGGACTAGGAACGAAGAATAACAATTCCCAAAAAACAATGCAACCCAATGGCGGAAAGGGACAAAGCAATAGTAGGAAGGATTTAACCTTACCGGTCAAACGTTCGACCGTGCGTAGGAAGTTTTAGCGAATTACTGGGACAGTAACCGACTGCTGTAAAATAACGCAATTTGTGCAAAATGATACACCATTTGCATTATTTTGCGACACTCGTTTCTATTTTTACCTTCGGGCATTGTTTCGATACTGTCTGCATAACCCCTTAAAAGCAAGGGAAATTTGGATGTTTTTGCAAAAATAATCAAAAAGGTTCTTGGTTGGCACGGAAATTGATGGTAAAATAGAGGTAAACGAGTCCGGTTGCGTACCGGACAAATCGAATTAGAGTTCGTCAGCAATTCAGTAGCCGCCGAAAGGCGGATTGGTTGACTTCACAGACCAGCGGCTTTGCCGAGTGAAGATGATCAAAGAGTATGAAGTGTGGCGTGCTTCCGCAAGGGAGCGTCTGCGCATACTCTGTGGGAGTCTTCGGCGTGGTGTGCTAACTGCGCAGCACTTTGGTCGGTGTGAAGAGAACCATCTATTGAACGCATCGCTCCTGTCTTGAGCAGGAGGGTCTTGTTGCCGTTCTCACCAAAAAACAGAGTCGCAATCGTCGATTGCACAGAAAAAAAGCACAAAGAGCGGCGGGCGTAAGCCTCCCCCAAGAGCGGGGTGGCGTAAGCCCCCCGGTGAGTCCAACCGAAATGTTGTAAACCGGCGGGCTTACGCCACGCCGCTCTTGCGCTTTTCGCAATTTCACGATTGCGGCTCTGGCAACCAAACCTTTAACCCCCTTAATGAAAGGAATCCTGTCATGAAGAAATGCGTTTTGTCTGTTGTCCCGGCGAGTCAGAAAAATCAACAAGAGCGGGGCAGCGTAAGCCCCCCGGTGAGTCCAACCCGAAATGTTGTAAACCGGCGGGCTTACGCCACGCCGCTCTTGCACACCCTGATGCTCTGCATTGCGATCTTGGTTTTCACTGCGAATAGTGCCGTTGGGCAAACCTGGATCGACGGAGTGCCAGTTCCCTCTCCGTACACCAATAACGACGATGTCGGGTCGGCGACCGTTAACAATGACGGGGAGCTCACTAACAACAACACGATCCACAGTGCCACTATGAACGGCGGCACAGTTGATAATTACGGTCGAATCAACGAATTGAACTACTTCAACGGCAGGTATAATAAGTATGGCAACGGCGGCACTATCGGCGTGCTTAATCTCGACGCGACCTATGCTAATGGTGATCTTATTGACCCATACTTCTCTACTGGCAATTTGTGGAACATATTCCAGTCCAGCACTGTCGAAACGCTCAATAACGTGAACGTCCATGATGGCGGATCAGTCGGTATCGGTCTTCTCACCATGACACCCGTCAACACTGTGATCAACAATGTTACGGTCAGCGATGGGTATGTCTCGAACCGCAACGGCTATACGATCAGCAGTCTTACCATGACCGATGGTGCCATCGTCAATAATTATGCTCGGATTGACGAATTAAACTACTTCGGCGGTATTTTCAACGTTCTCAACTACTACAACTACGACTACTCCGTCGACCCCAAGTATTCACACCTCAATCCCAACATGATGCGGTACAACTTTGCAAATGGTACTGGCAGCGTTGGCACGCTCAACCTCGACATTACAGCCGGTGCCAATTATGGTGTCTTTGGTTATGATTTTCGTCCGGGTTGGCTGGGTGCTTTTGAGCACGGCACTGTCGAAACGGTTAACAACGTGAATATCCACGACGGTGGGTCGTTCGGAGCCGAACAAGGCATGATCGCCAACAATGTCATCAATAACGTTACGGTCAGCAACGGGTACTTTGAAAATGGTTGGTACGGTGGTAGCGGTGGCATCACGGTTAACAGCCTTACCATGAACGATGGTGCCGTTGTTTATAATAACGGTCGGATTAACGAATTGAACTACTTCAACGGCACATACAATGATGACGGCAACAACGGCACTATCGGCGTGCTTAATCTCGACGCGACCGCTGCTAATAGTATTCCTGGCTTCTATGGCTTATACACTGGCGATTGGCGGAACATATTCCAGTCCAGCACTGTCGAAACGCTTAATAATGTGAACGTCCATGACGGCGGATCAGTCGGTATCGGTAACCTCATGAGACCCGTCAACACTGTGGTCAACAATGTTACGGTCAGTGATGGGTATGTCACGAACCGCACCGGCTATACGATCAGCAGTCTTACCATGACCGATGGTGCCATTGTCAATAATTACGCCCGGATCGACGAATTAAACTACTTCGGCGGTATTTTCAACGTTCTCAACTACTACAACTACGACTACTCCGTCGACCCCAAGTATCCACACCACAATCCCAGCAATAATCAGTACTACTTTGTAAATGGTACCGGCAGCGTTGGCACGCTCAACCTCGACATTACTGCCGGTGCCAATTATAGTGGCTATGGTTATAGTGGTAATGGTGGTAATGGTGGTTATGGTCATGATTGTCCAGGTTGGCTGGGTGCTTTTGAGTACGGCACTGTCGAAACGGTTAACAACGTGAATATCCATGATGGCGGGTCGTTCGTAGCCGAACAAGGCATGACCGCCAACAATGTCATCAACAACGTTACGGTCAGCAACGGGTACTTTGGAAACGGTTGGTACGATTGGTACGGTGGTAGCGGTGGCATCACGGTTAACAGCCTTACCATGAACGATGGTGCCGTTGTTAATAATTACGGTCGGATTAACGAATTGAACTACTTTGGCGGCAACTACAATGCGGGCGGAGACAATTACTCCGCTAGTAGCATCGGCACGCTAACTCTTGCCGGTGATTCCGCTAATAACACGGGCGACTGGGGCATCGTCGAGAACCTCGTTTTCCATGAAAACGGCAATGGTATTCTTCACATTTCCGCCTTTGCCAACGAGAACGAAATGCTGATAGCCCCGATGTCCACAGGCATTCAAGCGGCAAGTGCCGATTTGGTTCCGATGAGTTTCAGTTCAGCACCGGGCATTACGTTCAACAGTGCTATGCAACCGACACAAAGTGTCGATTTCACGTATGGCAACATTGTGCTTGACCTGTTCGGTTTTGGTTACGGCGACAACTTGGTGGGTTCCTTCTTCAATGCGTTCGGCTTCGTGGATGGATTTTACCTGACCGATTTGCTCGCCAACATGTTCGGCAGTGTGATGGTTACAGGGGACATCGACGAACTTTCCCTCCAAGTTGCTTTCGGTGATACGGCTTCGTTCTGGCTTGTCAGCGATGGCAAGTTTGGAGACGATTGGAGTTTCGATACCGACACCGGCTTTGTAACTTATGGCACTGAAACAGGCGGCGATGGCAGTGTCCCGGAACCCGCGACGCTGCTCATGCTCGGACTCGGACTTGCAGGACTCGGCTTGGCACGGCGGCAGAGGAGGTAATTTAGTCAGTGTTTTGGTAATAGAAGTTCGCAATCGGCAAGAATCCGCCTCTTGCTTTTCATGGCGTTTCGATTAGAATCCAAGAATGCCGATGCGAACGATGCGCTTTTCCTGTTTGATTTTCGTTTTTGTTTTCACGCTAATCCCACAGCCGGATGCCGACATGCAAGCAATCGGGCAAGAACAGGAGGATTTGAACAAACCGACACCGGCAGTGATGCTATTCGATTATCCGATTCGCGATACATCGATCTGCCGAGGACCGGACAGAACGTGGTATCTGACCGGAACGACCGGGTATCCCGAGTGGTGGATCACGAACGAAGGAATCCGCGTCTGGAAGTCGAACGATTTGAAACAGTGGGAACCGCTCGGACTCGTTTGGAGTTTTGAAAAGGATGCCACTTGGCAGAAGGGCGCAAACCATGATGACCGCAACCATGATGACCGCAAATTTCGTCGCGCCATTTGGGCTCCAGAAATTCACTACATCAAGGGAACGTTCTACTTGGCGTATTGTGTCAACTACGGCGGTACCGGTTTGCTCAAAAGCACCTCGGGCAAAGCGGAAGGACCATACGTCGATGTCAAGCCGGAAGGTCCGTTGACCGGCGAAATCGATGCTTCGTTGTTTCAGGACGACGACGGTTCCGTTTATTTTCTCTGGCAGGATGGCAAAATCGCTAAAATGAACGATGCCATGTCCGGCTTTGTCGAGGAGCCGAAGTTTCTCCAGTCCACCAAAGGACGTGTCGGCTTTGAAGGGGTTTTCCTGACGAAAAGGGACGGTCGGTATATCCTCATTGCGGCGGAATTTAACAACCATCGTGGTGAAGCGACTTATGATTGTATGGCGGCGTATTCCGACCGATTGGAGGGTCCCTACACGGATTTGCACCTTGCCATTCCCGGAGGCGGACACAACATGCTTTTCCACGACGAGAAAGGGAGTTGGTATTCGACGTTCTTCGGTAACGATGCTTTCACTGTGTTCCGGGAGCGACCGGGCATCGTGCCGATCCGTTGGGATGAAAAGGGGCAAATCCGTATGGAACGATAATTTTTCACAACTTATCAAACGATGAAATAGAAGTTCGCAATCGGCAAGAATCCGCCTCTAAACGAGTTCGCCGTGGTTTAGGAAACCATACGCAGCAGCAAGCAGGCGAATCGGATGAAAGGTACGCTTTTTTGATCCGTGTTCCATCTGCAAACAACATGCGAGACAATCGGACACGCCGAAGTCGATCTCCGGCTGGCGCAACGCACGGAACAGTGGGATGCCAATTTGCAACGAATGACGGTAATTTTTTTGCTGAACTCCCCAAAGTCCCCCCATGCCGCAACAACCCCGCTCGACACGTTGCACATCCAAATCGGGAATCAAACGGAGCAGTTTTTCGGCAGGCATCGTATCCGTTGCCATTGAAGCCGAAATTGCCAATCCACAACACGGAGCATGATAACCCACACGATAGGGAAGAGGTTGAAAATCCTGCCGAAGTATATCCGCCTGATGACACCATTGCAACAACGAACAGAAATCGACAACATTGTCTGCCATCACTTCCGCTTCCCTGCTATCGACCATGTGCTGATAATCTTTCGTCAAACACGATGCCGAATAAGGTTCAATGGTAACAATTTTGTATCCCATTCGGATTAACTCCGACATTTGGGCGATATTGTGCCGTGCCAATTGTTCTGCTCGGTTTGCATGTCCGACCACAAAGGACATCCGCCCGGAAGGACGTTGCCGAGGAGGAACATGAACGGAAAAGCCGTTGTGTTCCAATATCTGCACCGCCCACTCGGCAAGTTGCGGATTAAAATAATTCACAAACGTGTCCACAAAGAGTGCGACTCTCGGTTTGTCCGTCTGTTCCGACGGCAAACGATTCCGCAACGGAGACCAACGGATTCGACTCAAATAGGGTCGGTGAGTCAGTGCCGGTATCGTTCGCCGCTGTGGAATTTGAAACGTCTTTTCAAAAAACCACCGCACGAACCGGTTGTGCATCGCTCCATTGACCACGCAACTAAAAGGGGTCAGCAGATTGAGGAGGGTATCAAGCCGGGAAACGATCAAATCATCGAACGGAAGTCCGTGTGCTGCGATGTAAGCCGCTTTGCTCTGGAATGCCAAAACGTTAATGTCGATTTTTGAAGGACATTCAATATCACACATGCGGCAGTGAAAACAGCTGTCGGCAATTTCTTTTGCCCTTTCACTGGTCAACGTTTCCAGATCAATATCATGTTCTAACACTCCCCGAAGCAAATCGGCTTTGGAACGCGGAGCGAATTCGTTGGTTGCCGTACCGCGGAAGAGGGGACAAATCCGGCTCTGTCGGTCGTACCGCAAACATTCCCCGCAGCCATTGCATCGGTACGCTGCTTCAAAGACGTAAGACGGCTCCCATTTCACCTGGACTTCGACTTGGCTCGGCGATGATTTGTCCTGTTGGTTCATTAGTTTGCTATCGCTACTCGACGGCGACATCGGCGGGGCTTGTCCGCGTTTTTCCAAACCGTGCCGAAGGGATGCCGTCCAAAGCGTATTTGACGGAATGACTCTGCCGGGATTCAGCAAGTATTGGGGATCAAACGTTTCTTTGATCTTCCGAAAGAGCGAAGTCAGGTGGGGAAACTGTTGCGGCAAAAATTGCGACTTGAGCAGACCGGTTCCCCATTCCGAACTGACAGTCCCTCCATGACTCAGAATCATCGAATAGACCGATTCGGCAAGGGGATGAAGGAGCGCAAGCGTGTCGGGTCGAGAAAGGTCGAGCAACGGATGAATCCGAAGATGTCCCTGTCCAACATGTCCCGAAAAGGAAGCGGTAATTTTATGCCGGTGCAACGACGAGAGCAAACCGCTGATTGCGTCGTTCATGGCAGTCAGAGGGACGGCAATGTCATCAAAGAGCGGAATTGCCTGAATGGAATGGTACATCCGTCCCAACGCTAACTCCGACCGGCGAATGACTTGCTCGAACAGTTGAAAATCGTGTTCCGTATTGACCCGAAGCGCATGGAAACAAAGTTGTTTCTTCGTTTGGACAAGATCAATCAGATGTTTCAACCTGTCCCGGCACTCGTCGGCACTCATCGGTTCGGCAAGCGTTCCGGTATCAAGTTCGACGAGCAGGGCGGCTTCGGCTTCAGCAGGAATGAGCGAGCGGTATCGCACATCCCAGTCGCGCACCATGTTCAGGCGGCGGCGGTCGATCAACTCACAAAGGACGGGACGTAGCGAAGATACAGTGGAAACGGTTTCGATGGCGTTGGAAATACTTCGGAAAAAGAATGCAACGGCACTTTTGTGTTGTGGTAACGGGACGGTTTTGAGAGTGGTTTCAACAGTAATGCCGAGTGTTCCTTCGCTTCCTGCAAAAAGCCGGGCAAGATCAACGTACTCTGCCGATTCCCCTTGTAACACGGCATACTCTGCATAGCCGGCACGGTTAACGGGAAGTTGATTTGCCGATTCGACAAGTTGCTCGCTGGTTCGGCTACTCAAAATATGGGCAATGTCCCCTGCATAAACATATTCTTTGCCAAAGGCGATTGCGTGGGCGAGAGCAACGCTATCGCCGCCCGGAAGCGGTTGCGACGGCGGCTGGGGCAGCGAACGACGATCCAATGTCAAGAGATCGCCGTTCGCAAGAACGACTTTCATGGAAACGAGGTGATCACTGGGCAGACCATAGCGCAGATAGTGAACTCCCGCTCCATTTCGGGCAAGAATACTGCCCAGCGATGCCGAAGAAGGATTTCCTGCCAAGGGACCGAAAAACCGGTTCTGGGATTGACCGATAATGCCGTTTAATCGGCGGCGCAGCAAGCCGGGCTGAACGACCACGAAATCGTCGCCGGTGTGCAAAATTCGGCGCATGTATCGGGAAAAGACAAGAACGATTCCATTTCCGAGAGATTCGCCGGTCAAACTTGTGCCTGCTCCGCGAGGATGAACGGGAATACCGGCATCGGCAGCATATCGCACCACGGCGGCAACGTCATCTGTATTTCTGGGACACACGACACACACAGGTCGGGTCTGCAAAATACTGGCATCGGTCGCATAGAGTTGCTGCGTAATTTCATCGCAGCGGACATCGCCTTTGATCAATCCCCGCAGATCGTCCCGTAATCGTGTCGGCTGAACGGTAGTCATGCACGTCTTCCAAAATGCTGATCCTTGTTATACCATAAACGGAAACAACTTGATATTTTTGCACGAGGATTGTGCAAAGTTACGCAATCTCCGTCATTCCCGATTCCGTGGGGACGACGATCTCTATTTTCTTTCTCTTGCAACGTGCAAACGGGCTGGCACTCCGGGAAAAGGCGACGGCAATTACCGACTTCGATGTTTTTCGGCAAACTTTCGGCTTGCTCGCTGCAAGAATTCCCGCTCCTCCGCGGTGAGTCCCGATTCTCCCACCTCGCCGTAACGTTTTAGCACTTCATCAAGCAGGCGATTGAACTCTTCTTCCGTAGGCGATGAATTCGTCGGGGAATCGTCCTGCAGATAAATCTGTAACTTGGGTTTGCGTTTAGGATGAGCCGAGGCACCAAGCCATTCCGTCAATTTTCCCCCCTGTTTGAAGAGAAAAAAGTAGTACAACGTTCCGCAGGCTGCACCGGTAAGATGAACCGTGTAGGCGATTCCGCCCCCCAGTCCTCCTGCTGCTCCCACGGCATCCGTAACAACGATGAGGACTCCGAGAGCCCACATCGGCAACGGCAGGATGCCGTACAACAAAAGTGTTCGGCTCGGAAACATCCATGCATATAAAATGATCACGCCACAAACGCCGCCGGATGCCCCTAATACGCCGGCTCTGGGTTCATGAAGGTTGGAGAGCGCAAAAACAAGACCGCCGAGGAAAATCGTCAGAAGATAAAAAGCCGCAAATTCCAGTTTTCCGAGTTGATTTTCCACATTATCGCTGCGGACGAATCCGAAGCCGCCAGGACCGATGCCGAGCATCATTCCATAACCGAACATGACGAGTCCCAGCATGTTGAAGACAATGTGCGTCCAATCACCGGGATTGTGAACAAAACCATAAGTCAAAAACCGATAACTTGAAAACAGGTATTTGACGAAATCCTCTCGCAATAAAAGCCATTCGGTCAGATTGTTTCCAGCAGAGAAGAACAAACCGTTGGCGAACCAAAGGACGAAGTTAATGACAATGAGAGAGACCGCAACCGACCTGCCGCCCGTCTGGTAGGGTCGGCGTTTCCTACTGTTGAAATTGCGTTGAGTATAATCCCTGTCCCTTAACCCCATCGTGCCATTGGAATGTGAATGGTGCTTCGTTTCCATTATAACCGATAACCGCCTTCACCCCAGCCCGGAGAACTCGTCAGTTGATTTTTGCGTGGCGATATAAATCGTTCCACTTGGGGAAATAAATTGGAGAAACATGTTAATTTTTGCCGATTATAGCGATTGTACCGCTTACGGTGCAAAAATGGCATGAAATTGGCAAAATCGTTCGCTCTAATCCTGATGTTGTTCGGACTCGGTCTCTCGGGTTGTGAAATCATGCCGGTTACACGATACAAACCGACTTTGCACAATCCTTTTGTCGGTGAAATGAAAAGTGTTGCGGTCGTGCCATTCTACAATTACACCGACAATCCCAGAGTGGACGGTCGGGAATTCGCCAATTATTTTGCTCTCGAACTCCAAAAAATTCCCGGCTTCAGGGTCGTTGCCAATAAAATCGTCGAAGAAACAATGTTGCAACTCGACCTCGATCTGCATAAATTTGAATCTGTTGACGACATTCGCTATCTTGCCCAACTTCTCAAAGTCGATGCTGTGGTCATTGGAAAAATTCACGGTTTCAGCATGAATTACCCGCCATACGCCAAATTTGAGACCGAATGGTATTCCGTCAATCCCTATTTGCATCCCATTCCCATTGGCTACGGACTTCCCTGGGGCACCGAATACGAGCGTTACATTCCCGACAAACTCGTCCTCCTGACCGAAATGGAACTTGCCGAGGCACAAATCAAAACGCAAACACCAAAATTCGACCCTGTCAAGCCGAGGCAGAACGACGATGATTCGGACAAATTGGATGCGTTCCGTGAATTAGCCCCCCCCAAACAAGCCCGAAGGGAAGAAACGATTCGTCTGATGAGTGCAACCCAAATGGCGGCAACGATTCCCAATAACCTGCGAGTGGAGAGCACCGACGAAGAGAATTTGAACGATTTAGCGATTCGTCGGCAACAGCAGGCGGTCAGTCGGCACTTGGCATCGACGGGGATACCTTACGTTCCTGAGGCGACACCCGTTACGGATCGGGAAAAGAGGGAAACGCTCTTTCGGGAAAGTATGGAACATCCGCTCAAACATGGTCCTTGGCAAAGCGAATCGACTCGGGAAAACCAATTACCATGGTCGGCACAGAATCCCTATCCGACCTATCAACAAAAGATGCTCGACCCGGGCGGTTACGTTGGAAATTATCCGGGTTTTCCCCCCCCCGATGGACGGACAACCGAACAACTGACGGAATACGGCTTCGTAGCACAGCCTATTACCCCGATTCCGCCACTGTACGCCATGATGCCCGGTATGCCCGTCGAAGGACAACCCGGAATGGTCATGGGAGAACCCGATAGGTTTCCCGGTCTGCCCAGCGATTGGCCCGACCCACGAGGATTGATTCCCGAAGGTCCCAAACCAGAGCGTGCCGTCGGTCAAGAGAAAAATAACGGTCCGATCATCAGTTGGATCAACGTTTACAACGGTAATGACAGCGAATTTATGCAGGCATTGCAGGATTATGACTTCCTGTTCCGTGATGACAAGCGGATCAGCGGCAAGCAAACTGTCCTGACGAACCGCAATGAATTTATTTCGTTTTGTTGCCGGTTGCATATATGGGAGATTTTCTCTGCCAGAGGCGGAGCCGGTCCGGCGGAAAAGGTTACACGGGCTTGGAAACCCTGGCAGGGGGGGGAAAGACCGTATTAGGTGGGAAAAAAACAGCAATTTTTGAATTTTTTCCCCTACAAAACACCGCAGACAACGTAATATCGGTTAGGGACATAACGGTTATACCTTTTATAACGATAACCCTTATTGATTTTTGACGGCACAGGGGAAAAGGCGTAAAAGAGTTTGAGTCGAAACGGACATTGTTTCGATGAAACGAATGAGACGCTGGTTTCCGTGCCGATATTGTTCAAAAAACTTTTTGATAACAAAGGCTATGAAAGTTCAGCAGTTGACATTTCCGAGCAGGAGTACCGGAGCATCCACCGACAGTGGATTCGATACCGTGGAAAAGGACATTAAGGTCATTGCACTGATTAAGGGGGAAGAGCGGTATGTTTTTCTTTACAACGACAAAAACCGTGCGGAGACTCTGCGTCTTTTGGGTCGGTACGCTTCCAACCCGGAATTGAGTTTTACGTGGTATGATGCTGCCGTTTTGAGTCAAAAGATTCGCCAGGAAAGTCTGCAACAGAATCGGGAAAATCAACGTTCCGTTTCGTCTTTATGCAACGTTTCCCTGCCCCTTGACGAATTGTTTTAGAGTCTTATCGAGATTCACTCCGTCCGGCACGTTCCGTCTTTGCACGACACGCATCTCCCTCATACTTTTGCTCTAAATTACGCAAGTCGCAAACGATTGCGGCTCTGTTCATCTTGGGTATAATACAATCGATTGAAAGAATCATTTCCTATCCAACTCTGCATGGACGTTCCCTTTGTTCACTTACACTGCCATAGCCACTATTCACTATTGGACGGAGCCGGAAAAATCAAGGATTTGGTCAAACGAGCCAAAGACCTCAGTATGCCCGCTCTGGCACTCACTGACCACGGGAACCTCTTTGGGGCTCTCGAATTCTACCAAACCGCCAAAAAAGAAGGCATCAAACCCATTATCGGTTACGAAGCCTATATTGCCAAAGGAAGCCGAACTGACAAAACAGCAGGCTCGCAAAAAGATTCCAGTAGCCATCTCACACTGCTCGCTTGCAATCATGCAGGCTATAAAAATCTGCTCAAACTTGCGTCGATTGCCTATCTCGAAGGTTTTTATTATAAGCCGAGAATCGACAAAGAAGTTCTGCAACAATTCAACGAAGGACTTATCTGTTTGAGCGGCTGCGCTTCCAGTGAAATTTCACGACTCATGTCCGAAGGCACCGCCGACAGTTTTCAAAAAGCAAAGGACATTGCCCTGTGGTATCGGCAACTGCTCGGCGACCGGTATTATCTCGAAATCCAAGACAACGGTCTTGCGATCCAAAAAATCGTCATCGAAGGTTTGCAGAAACTTTCCAACGAACTCAAAATTCCGACCGTTGTAACGAACGATGTCCATTACATTTACCAAAAAGACTATGATGCGCAAGATATGCTCCTCTGCGTCAACACAGGCAAACTTCGCAGCGACTCGGATCGGATGAGAATGTATTCCGATCCGCTGAATCCCGGTCAGATCATCGATCAATTCTTTTTCCGCAGCGGCAACGAAATGAAACGCGCCCTGCCGGGTAACGAAGATGCGATTGCACGAACCATCGAAATCGCAGATCGGATTGATATTGATCTCGATCTCAACAAACGTTATTTCCCGGTCTTTATGCCGCCGGGTGGGCTTTCCTCCGACGACTACCTCCGGCAGGTTTGTCTTGAAGGACTCAAAAAACGCTATGCCGACGATCCGAAGCGGTGCAAAGACGGACAACTTTCCGACGAAGTGTTAGCCCGGCTTGATAGGGAACTTGATGTCATTGCGAAACTCGGTTTTCCGAATTACTTTTTAATCGTTTGGGACTTGGTACGTGTTGCCGAAGAGCGGGGAATCCACCGGACGGCAAGAGGAAGCGGTGTCGGTGCGCTGGTCTGTTATGCACTGAACATGTCGCATGTGTGTCCACTGGAATTCGATTTGCTCTTTGAACGGTTCCTTGATGAAAACCGCAAAGAGGCACCCGATATTGACATCGACTTCGATCAAGACCGCCGGGAAGAAATTCTTGACTATGTTACGGAAAAGTACGGCAAAGAAAACGTTGCTCAACTCGGTACTTTCAGCACGATGGCGGCGAAAAACGCTATCAAGGATGTCGGACGTGCGCTTGACATGCCGATTGCGTTTGTCAGCGATGTTACGAAACTCGTTCCCAACACGCCGAAAATTACTCTCGATGAAGCGTTGAAAGAAAACGCAGAACTCAACAAACGTTATGAAAATGAGCCGGAAATCAAAGGGCTAATCGATTTTGCCAAACAAATCGAAGGCTTGGCGCGGAATACCGGTGTTCATGCTTGCGGTGTTATCATCGCAGACAAACCACTTACCGAGTACGTGCCGCTCTTGCTCGACAAAAAAGAGGGAATTGTAACGCAGTGGCAGGGTGCTGACGTTGAGCAGGCGGGACTCCTCAAAATGGACTTGCTCGGCTTGCGGAACCTGACTGTGTTGGCACACGCCATCGACCTCATCAAGGAAACGACAGGTACGACGGTTGATCCTTACCGGTTGCCGCTGGATGACAAAAAAACGTATGAAGTCTTTTGTCGGGGAGAAACCAAAGGGATTTTCCAGTTTGAAAGCGGCGGCATTCGGGAACTCCTGCAACGGATGAAACCCGACCGATTCGGCGACATCATTGCAACGAATGCACTCTATCGACCAGGTCCGCTGGAAGGGGGGATGGTCGACCAATACGTCGCCGTTAAGCATGGAAAAAAGAAAGTGGAATATGAACATCCCGTCTTGGAAAAACTGCTGTCCGAAACGAACGGAGTCATGGTCTATCAAGAGCAGATCATGCAGATTTTGAACCAACTCGGAGGCATTCCGCTGGGGGATGCGTATGCGTGTATCAAGGCAATCAGCAAAAAGAAGGATTTCAGTAAATTCCGTAAGGATTTCGTTGCGGGTGCAAAGGCTAACGGATTAGCAGAGAAGAAAGCAGATGACATTTTCGATAAGATTGTCGCCTTTGCTGGTTATGGCTTCAATAAGTCCCACTCGACGGCGTACGCCATGATGGCTTACATGACAGCGTATTTGAAGGCGCACTATCCGGTCGAATTTATGGCAGCGTTGCTCTGCGGCGACATTACCGAACGCAATTTTTCAAAGAGAGATTCAACGGTCGAACACTATGAAGACTGCCAGCGCATGGGGATCGAGATCATTCCGCCGGATGTCAATGCGGCAAAGCAACTCTATTCGGTCGTCGAAGGGAAAATCGCCTTCGCCCTGACGGCAATCAAATCGTGCGGTGATTGGGCTGCCGATAAAATTGTGCAAGCAAGGGAGAAGGGGGGGCAATTCAAAGATTTGTTCGATTTTTGTAGCCGAGTGGACAACAAGGCGTGCAATCGGGCAACGATTGAAACGTTGATCAAAGCGGGTGCCTTTGATTCGATGGAATACAAACGTTCGCAGTTATTTCAGTGCGTCGAATTGGCACTCAAAGCGGGACAGGGAGCCGCCGAAGATGCCGCCAAAGGACAGGGCAACCTCTTCGGCGGCGATGACGAACCGGAGCCGATGACCGCAGCAATGCCGAGGGGACTGACGGACATTCCCGAATGGACAGACAAGGAAAAATCAATTTACGAAAAAGAGGCTCTCGGTTTTTATCTCACGGCACATCCTTTGCAGGAGTTTGCCGAAGTCTTTGCAATGTTTCGGACGCACGAATGTTTGGAGTCAACGGTTTTGCCGAATAACACGCAAGTGGTGTTGGCGGGAACAGTAACCGACATCAAAATCGGGGTGGGCAAAAACCCTAAGCCGGGAAGACCAAACACGTATGCAATGTTCACGTTCGAAGACACGTCGGGATCGGTGCGGTCAATTATGTGGTCGGACGCTTATGAGAAATTTTCGGCGTTCATCAAGAGCGATTCTACTGTTTTCATGCGGGGTCGGATAGACCGCAACCGATCTTTGAGTGCCGATTCACCGGACGGAAACTTTATCGTGGACGATGTATTCACATTGGACGAAGCCCCGCTGAAACTTTGCCGGGGGTTGGCAATTACATTGGACGAAGAACGGCATTCCAACGATTCGGTGGAGACGCTCTTGAAAATCTTGCGGGAGAGTCCGGGCAGCGAACCGGTGGAGTTGTCCTTGCGCTTGAAGGATGGCGCAACGGCAGTGTTCAACGGGGGCAAAACGGCGGTGAGAGTGACTCCCGTCTTGTACCGTCGCCTGATGGAATTTTTGGGAGCGGATTCGGCAAAGGTACTGGTAAAAATGTCTCCGGCAAAGAAGCCGCAAAACGGATACAGAAGAGCATGAGCCGTCGATTGCGTTGTTGCCCCAACTCCTCTGATTCGGGTACAATGGTTGCATGGATTCTCCCCATTCTCCTTTCGTGGACAAGTCGCCGGATCGTGTTCGACGAATGTTCAATGCGATTGCTCCCCGATATGACTTGACCAATCACCTTCTTTCGCTCGGCATTGACCGTTCATGGCGAAGCCGTACCGCTCGATTGCTCATCCATCGTCAAGCCATTGAAGGGGATGTTTTGGATGTTTGTTGCGGGACAGGCGATCTCACCCTCGCTTTCCTGAAGCAGCAGCAACAATACGGAATGGAACGGACGAACTACGGCATTGACTTTGCACCGGAAATGCTCGACATTGCCCGAAAGAAATCTCAACGTTATTCCAATCTCCATTTTTCAATGGGCGATGCGTTGGACTTGCCCTTTGAAGCGAACCGATTTGCCCTCGTTGCGGTTGCATTTGGACTGCGAAACGTGCATGATACCCAGCGGGGACTTGCCGAAATGATCCGAGTGTGCAAGCCGGGCGGAACCGTTGCCGTACTGGATTTTTCATTGCCGACGCTGCCGATTCTTCGGCATTTTTATCAATTCTACTTTCGTGTTGTGTTGCCCCGACTGGGTCAGTGGATCGGCAAGAATCAAGATCAAGCATACAGTTATCTTACGGAGAGTGTCCTGCAATTTGACCGACCGGATCAACTGGCGGAACATTTGAGACAACACGGAATCTCCAACGTTCGAGTCAAACCAATGACGTGGGGCATTGTAACACTTGTTTGGGGACAGAAGTAAGACAGCAGAGGAGATTTGCCGAACTTCGGTTAGGCTTTTGTGCTGTCATTGACCGAAGCCGGAATGAAACGGAGTGGAATGACGGGAATCCTGACGAAAACCTTATGTCTCTTTCAACAGAAAATACTGGTTCACGGCAATCGGAACAAAGATCATCATCGGCAGCCACGCTCCTAGTACGGGCATACCACTGTTTGCACCGGCAAATTGACTGGCATAGCAAACCAACAGGAACGCAATCAAAATGAGACCGCTCAATCCCATCGCTTTGAACACGTTTCGATCGCCACTGACCAGTAACACAGGCAAACCAAGAAAAAGAATCGTTATATCCAAAATCGGCTGCGTCAGTCGGGAATGAATCGCTGAATGAATCGATGCTCCCACATCCAAACTCTTGTTACGTGCCGCCGAAACAAGAGACCAAAGTGTTGCATACCGCCATGCATCTATCGAAGCGAGACTCTCAAAAGGAACATTGCTGACAACGAAACATTGATCCGGTTCGAGATCGGCTGCATCCGACGGCGTAAGGAGAATCGGTTTGCCTTCCCACATCAGTGAGGAACTCTGAAGGATACTTTTGTCATGAACCCCTGTCAGCAGATAACCGGCTGGGCGGTGTTTCGTTGCCGATCTGTAAAACGCCTCATTGCCGGTTAGCCGCAGTGTTTGTTTGGCAATGGTTTTGGGGAAAATAAATTCCGGCTTGCTGATTCGCTTTTCCGAACGAAAGACCCGATCACCGAGGATGTTCACGTTTGTTTCGCCGTCAATGACAACATTGAGAAGGGTGCCTTTATTTTCGACAAAGTCGGCGGCTTCCATGGCGATTTGATCTTGGATGTTCGGCAGAAGAAATTCCCGCATAACGCAGAACATGGCGGTAATACAGAGGACGGCAATGATCAGCGGACGAATGATACGCAGAGTCGAGATTCCGGCGGCTTGAATCGGAACGAATTCGTTATTCCGCATCAGCATGGCAACTGTTACCATGGCAGCAACGAGGCTCAATACGGAACCGAGCAGCATGATGATCGGGATCGATTTGAACAGATAATAAAGAAAAATGATTTTGGGAATGTTGTGAGCCGCCTTACCGGCTTGAATCAGCGAATCGAGATTCGTGAACAGATCAAAAACCACAAAAATTCCAACGAAACAGAAATTCCAACCGATAAAGTTGAACAAAAAACTCCGCAAAATGTACCGGTCTAAAATCGTCATAAGGAATTATGCAGAAAACAGCACTTTCAATCAAGAGGAAAACAGGAGGACTGTGAGCGGAGGGGAAAAATTAGTGGGAATGGTGTACAATGGGGAACAGGCAATTTTTTACTTTTTTACATGGGGGAAGGTCGAATGAGTATCGAAGTTTCCCCATTGGTGCAGACTCTCATTCAGGATGAACGTTTTTCCGAGGCTGCCTCGGCTCTTTGGAGCGGCAAGTCAATCTCCGTGGAGGGCATCGCCGGAGGGTCTTGCGCTCTTGCCACTGCTGCACTGTTTCGACAGGGAAGCGGCTCGATGATTCTTATAACTCCGACTGCTGATTCCGCCGAACAAATGATCGAAGACGTTACGTTGTTTCTGTCGCTGGATAAGCCGGAGTATCGGCACCATGACATGTTGCTCTTTCCGCCAATAGAACAACGCGACTATGAATCGGAATCGGCACTGGCGATTGCCGACGAATCATTTGGAGAACGCATCAAGGTCTTGAAGCAGTTGGTGAATCCCGGCAAACGTCGGTTCGTGGTTGCCGTGTCGATGCCGGCGTTGTTGCAACCTGTTCCGCCACCTGCGTTGCTGAAAGAGCGGACACAGAGGTTAACCGTAAACAGTCGAGTGGACTTGGAATCGTTGCGGCGATTTCTGGTCGAAGGGGGCTATCATTCGACGACAGCGGTCGATTTGCCCGGCGAATTTGCTGTTCGCGGTTACATTCTCGATTTATTTGCTCCCGACTGGGATCAGCCGGTGCGGATCGAATTTTTCAACGATGAAATCGAATCGATCCGACGTTTCAACTTAACAACGCAACGGTCATTGGAAAAAATGACAGAGATTGACTTGACTCGATTGCAACCGTATGAATCCGTTGGTGCATCATTGCTTGATTACTTTCCATTGTCCACTCCGATTGTTCTGATCGAACCTACGGCGATGCAAGTTCATTGACGGTTCAGTCGGCTGATCCTTACGGGATGAGTACCACATCTGTGTGCGAGTGAGAAGTCGGGATTTCGCCTGATGGCGTGAACCTTGTGAGCGGACGGCACCGCTCCGTTAAAAATTGGCAGGCGTGTTGCAAAAAATGTTCTCTTCCGCTAGACTATGGGGCAGGCGTTTTCAATGACTTTCTTTTCCCCACGATGAGTGAACTCCACGAAGAATGTGGCGTAGCAGCAATTTACCATCTCCCTAATGGAGAGCCTTCTCCTCTTTGCCCCGCTCAAGGCAGAGAGGCTGTCTCCATGCTCATCCCACGAATGTTGCTTGATCTTCAAAATCGAGGTCAACTTGCGGCGGGCTTCGCCACCTATTCTCCGTTCCGCCAGCAACTGATCGATGCCCATAAGGATGTCGGCACCGTTGCCGAAGTGTTTCACACGTCCAAGCGGGACAAATTTATGGAACTCATGACGGAATATGCAGGTCGTGCCGCCATCGGGCACGTCCGGTACGCCACCTGCGGACACGATGACCGAAGTTACGCTCAACCCTTTGAACGGCATCACATCAAAAAACATAAATGGTTTAGTTTTGCGTTCAATGGTCAACTGACGAACTATGGCAATCTTCGGGAAACGCTTCTTAACGATGGAAATACGTATCTTGCCCGGGAAACCGACACCGAAATCATTATGCACTACATCTGTGCCGCTCTTTCTCCGCAGGAAGAGCCTGATTTGTCGGAAGTTTGCAAATCGCTGGCTGCTCTTTTTGACGGAGCATACAACCTCGTTTTTCTCAATGCTCTCGGTGAAATGTTCATTGCTCGCGATCCACTGGGATTCAAACCGCTCTGTTACGCCATGGAAGGTTCGCTGTTTGCCGCTGCCAGTGAAAGCGTCGCCCTGTTTAATCTTGGATTTTCCGCTGAAAACATCAAAAACATCGAGCCGGGACAGATCGTCATCGTGAACGACAAAGGAATTCGATTTGAACGATTCGCAGAAAAAACAAATTATGCCCACTGCTTTTTTGAGTGGATTTACTTTGCGAACGTTGCCAGTGTGATTGATGGTCGCGGAGTGTACCTGGCTCGGAAAAATCTCGGAGCCGAACTTGCCCGACAGGAATTGGAACTCGGCGACATCACGATTGATGAGGACACAGTGGTTGTTCCGGTGCCGGACACGAGCAAAGCCGCCGCCGACTCGATGGCATATTCGCTCAAAATTCCCAGTGTCGAAGGACTGATTCGGAATCGGTACAGTGGTCGGACATTCATCGAGGGGGGGGAAAGTCGATGGAGAAAAGCGGAAACGAAATACACGCCGCTTCGGGATGTGTTAGAAGGAAAAAAGGTTTTGCTTGTGGAAGACTCGATTGTCCGAAGTACGACGATGCGGGTTCTGTTAAAGCGGATCCGTGAATTGGGTCATACGAAAGAAATTCACGTTCGAGCGGCGTGTCCGCCGATTGTTGCCCCTTGTTTTTATGGAGTGGATATGTCCACGTACTCGGAACTGTTTGTGCCACAATATATGGAGGGTGCGCCATTGGAAGGATGGAAAATTACGCGTGAAATCGAGAACCGGATGGCAGCGGATTTGGGAGCCGATTCAGTACGGTATTTACCGATTGATTCGGTGGCAAGAGCCATCGGACTGGCACCGGATCAACTTTGTCAGGCATGTATTACGGGAAAATATCCGACGATTTGGGGCAATAAACTTGCGCAGGAAGCCTTCGACGACTATCAAAGTATGTTGAAGGATGAGTCAGGACGGACGTTTGGCAAGCCGAAACTGACCATGCTGGGAGGAAGTTGAGCCGCCGAAAGTGCAGATAAACTCTGCCGTAAAATAATCTTGGCATTTCGGTGGTGATGTGATATACTATGCGCTGGTAGTCCTGACTCATTGTCTTGGCAGACACAACAATCCCCATCCATTATGAACAGAAGGCATTTTTTACAGACTTCGCTACTCTTGGCTGGCACTGGTTTGGCAACGAACAGCCTCTGTGCTCAGGAGAAAAACATAAACCAAAAGGCATTCATTGCGAACGGCGGTGAAGCACCGGAAAAACATCTGACGTGCTATCCCGATACCCAAGAGGGAAGACATCAGTTGCATCAACTCTGGGTGTTGCAAGACAATACCGTGCTTATGTCGTACAGGGCGCATCCGAGTCAAAAATATCCGTTCTTTTCGCCCATGGCAGGACCGATCAGTGGCTTGCCATTGGTTACGGAAACGGGACGACCGTGGCCTCATCACCGTGGTGTCTTTTTCGGACTCGACAGAGTGAACGGCGGCAATTACTGGCAGGACGTTTTGAGCCGGGGACAGATCATTTCGCAGGGACCGTCGTTTGCCAAAGCGGAGGGTCAATACAACGTGTCCGAAACCACTGCTGAGATAGGGGATCATTGTCTTTGGAGACAAGGGACGGATGAACCGATCATCGAAGATCATCGGCGGTTTGTGATTAAGGTTCTGGATGAGCGGCGGTATATTCTTGATGCGACTTTTGTGGTGAAGGCGTTGACCGACATTACGGTACAAAATACGAATCATGGGTTGTTCGGAGTGCGGTGTACTCACGACTTGTCCCCGGTCGGGGGAGGAACGTTGGTGAGTTCGGAAGGAATCAAGGGGCAAGAAGGCACTCTTGGCAAGCCGGCACGTTGGATGGCGTTTTATGGAAGACGAGCCAAGTTGAAGGAGGAGATCGTCGAGGGGATTGCCGTATTTTGTCCGTCGAAGGCTCCGCATCCGGCATTTGAAAATTGTCCCTGGTTTACCCGCGATTATGGCAACATTTCGCCGACCCCGATGAATTGGTTGGAGCCGGACAAACCGTTTATTCTTCCGAAGGGGGAGGAATTGAACCTTCGGTATCGTGTGGTTGCGTTTGGCGGTACACCTGCGGATGCCAACCTGAATGGTCTTTGGGAAGAATTTGATCGTCTTGGCTGATCGGTCTGTACATTTACGATCATGACCAACAACAACTTGTACCGCCGCATTGCGGCAAATGTTCAAGCAGTACGGCAGCGGATTGATCAGGCGGCGGTCAAAAGCGGACGCACCAGCGGTGATGTACGCTTGATTGCTGTGAGCAAATACGCTGATCCCGGAGATGGTGTGGTCGGGGCATTACTTGCCGCTGGTTGTAGCGAACTCGGCGAGGCGAGACCGCAGCGATTGCTTGAAAAAGCAGAGTATTACGCAGAGATACCCGTTCAGTGGCATCTCATTGGAGCCTTACAGCGAAACAAGGTGCGGAAAATCCTTCCTGTTACGACGTTGATTCACTCGCTTGATTCGCTTCGGCTGGCGGAGGCGATCCATCGAATTGCCGAAGAGGAACAGTTTCAGCCTATCCGATGTTTGCTGGAAGTCGCTCTCTCGCAAGATGCCGAAAAACATGGTGTCGAACCGGAAAAGGTTTTGGAAATTTTGGACGAAGTTGGAGCATACAAAAAGATCATAGTGGCTGGTTTGATGGGGATGGCAGGATTGGAATCGGACGAGTCCCAAATCCATCGGGAGTTTGAAATACTGCGGAAAACGGCGGAATCAGCGAGGGACCGGGGACTGCCGCCGAATGTTTCGCTTTCGGAACTGTCGATGGGAATGAGCGACGACTTTGAAATTGCGATAGAAGAAGGTGCCACTCTCGTCCGCATCGGGTCGATTTTGTATCAATGAGGTGCGAACTGTAAAAGCGGGGAGCGTAAGCCACCGGTGGGATATGGGAATATCGTGGCTCTGTTTCGGTCTCTATCGAAAATGGACGAAATCAGGTACAATGCCCGTGTGCTTTGACAAATTATTTTCCCACATTAGGGTATCCTATGAAAACAAAACTATTGCTTCTCATCGCCTTGTGTCTGTTCATATTTTCAGTGGCAAGCCATGCCCAACAGGCACCGCCGAACTTTGCACAAATGCGAAACTCTCCCGTGATGCAACAAGCCATGAAAAATGGCATGAAAAACGGCATTCGCTCATTCTGGGACGGTCGAGGCGCAAACCTGATGGCTTTCGGATTCATGCAAGACCCGAACATCCGTGCGGCGTGGGGTGTTTCCGACGAACACTATCAGGAAATCCAAGGCATTCCGATGCGTATCGGGACGGAAATGCAAAATAACCCTGAATTTCAGAAAATCGCGGCAGAAATGCAAGCACTGGGAGGTCCGCAGGCTCTCTTCGGACAGAACGTTGACGAAGAGACGCAGAAAAAACTCCAAGATGTTCAAGGACGGATGATGACACTGTCCATGGACTTGATGTCAGAAGCCATAAACAATGTCGTAACACCGGAACAGAAGCACAAGATGAACGTGTCGCTGTTGGCAAACATGGCGGAAATGCCCTTTGCTTCACCGAGGATGTACGAGGCACTCGACCTTACCGATGCCCAAAGGCAACAAATGGAGGCAATCAAAAAGGAACTCGAACCTGAATTCGAGCAACATCTCGAGAATTTTGCAAACGGTTCGATGCTTTTAGCAAACAAATTGTTTGAAGAACTTGAAAAGCAAGGAGTCGATAACTTCGAGAGTATGGTACGGGAGGCACAGGAAGGACAGAAAGACCCACAAGCAATGCAGGAAAAGATGCGGGCAATGCAAGAGAAAATTCTGGGAGTCCAGAAAAAGTTGATGGAAAACCCGGAGTACAAAAAGATTGCAGAAGAGGTTCAGTCCAAAGGAATGCAGTTTACAACGCAATTCAATGCGAAAATATTCGATGTATTGACCGACGATCAGTGGAACCGACTTCAGAACTTGATTGACAATCCGCCGGAATATGCCAAGGCGGTCGGCAAAAAATTGAAGGAACAGAAGGGCGCGAGTGAGAAAGCAGGTGCGTGGCAGCCGGGTCCCAATTCGTGGAAGCCCGGCGACCCGATTCCAGAATCGTATCGGCAAGAACGCAATGAGAGAAGCCGATTTTCGAGAGAGAACCAGAGGGACCAATGAAAAACGTCAAATCGCCATTCAGCAGCACCGCTGTCAATCGTGCTGGCGAGACGTTGATCAGTGACCCACAAAACGAGAGTGCGCTCGAAGTTTTGTGACTCCACTAGACGACCGGAGGGTCAGGACGTAGTTGTGCAAATTCCAAGTTGTTCCGATAGCGCGAAACGTCTGGCGGTGTGGTGGGCGGACCGATTCGTTTCCCGTCCCATCTGTTCAAACAGGCAATACAATGATATAAAAGCCTTTTCCTTATGTCGGATTACACTCACGTTGACGTTTACTCCGTTCAGTCGTCCAAGAAATCGGGGATGCCCTGCGGTGATATGTTGGCGACGGTACGAACGAATACCGGTACGACACTTATCTGTGCCGATGGCATCGGTTCCGGTATCCGCGCTCACATTGCCGCCCAAATGTGTGTTTCCCGATTGACCGAGTCGCTCCAACAGGAACTCTCACTGCGGACGGTTTTTCAATCCGTTGCAGCGACGATGCAGGCGTGCCGCGATCCCCAAAAACCCTTTGCGGCATTCAACATTGCCCGAATCCGCTCCGACGGTTATGCCACCGTTTTCTCGTATGACGCTCCGCTGCCGATTATGATCAGTCGGCAAGGAGCGACGGTCCTTGCTAACCGTCCTTTTCCCCTGCCGGGCGGCTTGGCAATGGAAAGTAACTGCCAACTCGATACGGGAGAAGGTATTTTGCTCATGAGCGACGGCATCACACAAGCCGGTCTCGGACACGGAGCGAGTACCGAGTGGACATCGGAAGGTGTCGTTCGCTTTATCAATAGTAAGATCAGTTCACGGTTGACGCTATCGCTTGCCCCGGAAATGCTTCATAAGGAAGCACAGGCACGTTGGAAAGGGGATGTGCAGGAAAGTACCCGAACAGTATCCGACCACTCCTTTTCTCCTTATGCGCCGGATGCGGCACATCAGGCAACCAAAGTCCGTGCCAATGTTGCGGGGGGGGACGATTGTAGCATTATGTTGGGATTGTGCCGAACGGGACAAACGGTCAACATTTTAACGGGACCGCCAGTGGATCGGGACAATGACATACCAACGGTGAAGCGATTTCTCCAACTTCCCGGCTTGAAAATTGTTTGCGGCGGTACGACGGCAAAACTCGTGGCGAAGTATTTGAATGTTCCACTGGAAATGGAATCGGAACCGATGAGTGCCATTGCTCCGCCGCGATACGGTATTAAAGGAATCAATTTGGTAACGGAAGGGGCGGTAACGCTCAATCAAGTTTATAACATTTTGGACGAGGACGTTGCCAACCTGCACGAGGACAGCGGCGTAACGGAATTGCGATTGCTCTTGGGAGTTGCCGACAAGTTGAACGTTATTCTCGGTATGGCGGACAACACTGCCAATACAGACATTTCCTTCCGGCAACGGGGCGTGTTGTCCCGCAAGGTGTTGATTCCTCTCCTTGCAGAGAAACTCCGCCGAGAGGGAAAACTCGTGAACGTCGAGTGTGTGTAAATCATTGGGTCATTTTGTGTGAAGTCCCTTGCCCCGGCGAGGAACCTCAAATCCTACCGAATGACCGTTTGAATACTGGCTTCGGGAACGGAAATACCAGTCACGTGCGACATCGGTATCGGCATGATCGTTCCGCGAGGTTGCAAAAATTCTGGACTACATAAGTCCACCGCCCGATACCCTTCAAACGTCGGCATGAGAAACATTGACGATGCCATCGGAACTGACGTGTTAAACGTCGGCGACCCCAAATCAATCGTCATTCTGCCGTCCATTCCTTGACACTGGACCGAAACCTTCTTCACATAGTAAATGCCGGTGCCCCGATCAAACCGTAAATCGGTCGCCTCTGCCAGAGCAACCAACTGATTCTGCGGTGTGTATAATTCCTGACGTATCACCCAGCCGATTTTGGAATCAATCACCGTCCGTTTGATGTACTGTCCCGAAGGAGTGTTGCAGTGCGAAACGATTTCCCAATTTCCATCCGCCAATCGAGTGGGACCAAAATGTTGATCCGTCGGTTTGAATTCGACAATGCCAAGGGCTTCAAGGAGCCAATCCGGGTCAATCGGAATGGCAGAACGAACCGGAGAGATCGGATACTGATCATGTCGGCAGTACCACATTTCCTTTTCCCCTTTGCGTGTCCAGAGCCAGAAGAGATCGTCGTTGCTGCCGAAGTCGAATTCCTGACTGCCCAAACTGGACACGGAACCTTGAATCCGTAATCGTTTGGGACGTTCAAACGCCAGTCTGGAATGCAGCGGAATCATCACGCCCGGTAGATAAATGGAGGCACTTTCGGTGGTAAAGTTCCGAATAGTCTGACTGTTTCGATTGACTGTCGACGTAATTTGTTCGAGCGTCGGTTGTGCAGTCAGTTGCGGCGGCGGAACATCCCGGCGTTTGAACAGAGTTTGCACGGAAGCGCAACCTGTCAGACAGAGTCCCATCAGCAGTGCCGGTATGAATATTGATGCTGTTTTCATTTTTGCCGAGCCAGAACACTTCCGCCCGGCGGAAGGATAAAGAAAAAAACAAAATAAGACAAGGGGGAATTTAGGGAACGTGTGCGACCTGTTTTTTCTTTGAAGAGCCATGAATTACTGCATTCCTTTGTACCGGATACAGCAATAACCGCGGTTTTCCGCGATTCCCTAGGTTCCGAATGAGGGGAATTGATATTGCAAAAAATCACAAAAAATGGTAATAAGACATTAAGGAGAATCCCATCGATGTTCAAAAAGATATTACGAACGATAGGTCAATACACGAAAGCAGCGTTACAGGCGGTGGCAAAGGGAAGCGGTCCGGTAACATTGTACTTCTGTACCAGTGCCTTCTTGGCGGCAATTCTGCTTACTGCCATTCTGACGTACAAATGGGACATCGACAAAACAAAATGGTACAGGGTACTTGCCATCTTGCAGGGATTGGAAATTGTCGAAATTCAAAAAGCCGAACAGGATCGGGCTGCCGAAATAAGTTACGAAAACGTTTTGGCACGCAGAGCAGAACGACTTCGAGCCGAAGAATATCATCAAGCAATAACACAACAAATTGCAACGTTGCCGCCTCCGCCGGAGGAACCGAAACCGCCACCGCCGCCACCGGCACCCAGCGATGCCGAACGAATCAGTGCCTACACCCAGCGGGTCAGGGAAGACCTCGCCAGAGCCACCACGGCAGGGCTTGATGAAGTAACCCGACTCATCGGGAAGGCGGATCCCGACTGGGCAAAGGAAGTGATCCGAAAACTTTGGAAAGACGGGGCAAACCAACGTGTGTTGCAAATGATCACCGCAATGGAAGACAGAGAGCGAGAAAGAATTTTATATGCCATGCAAGAGAGCAATGATCAGGAACTAAAAGACCTTTGCGAAATTTTGCAACGTATCGCCGACGGCGAACCGATGACTTCCATTATCAACAATGCGGCAAAAGAACCATGAACGTTGAGTTTCCTTCTACCTACCCGGCAAATCCTGTTTCGACAAGCAAGTCCGTCGATGTTCAAACGTTGCAAGAGACGTTTGCGGCGGTGCTTCGCAGTTACGGAATGGAAAAAGGAGGTTTACAGACCAACACCATGTTGGAAGTTCTTCAATCGGCATCCCTTACGGACAACACCGGGGACCGGAATCAGCAGCGACGGGACAATCAGCAGTATGCCAACCGAAACGACTTTACGCAAATTGACCGAAAACTTTTGGACAAGTCGGAAGTTCGGCATGGCGAGATGAATGCCGACTATCGGGATCGTGTAGATCGACTCGAAACGCTCCGAACCGACTATCAGGCGAGAATCGAACGTTCAGAACTCCCACAGTCGGCGAGCCAAGCAAATGTTCCCAATTCGGCATCGTCGGCAAGTCTTCTGCCTGATCATGCAAGACCGCATGAACTGCCGCCGGGCACAGATCATTCACCGCAACAGAAAAACGTGCCGGTAAATGCCGGAACAAACAGTGTGCCCCTTTCGGCGGACGTTGCCGCTCCAAACAGTACGGTGGTCAGTGGGTCGGCAGGGCTGGCGATACCGATGAATGCGAACGGTCCCATGGTGCCACTCTCGACTGCTCCGCAAGTTGTTCCGATGCAAACTTTTACCCTCTTTACGGCATCGGGACGATACGGACAAATGCACGAAAAGCCGGACGACAAGGAGAGCGAAGACGAAAAGGAGGAATCGGTTGAAGAGAAACCGGTGAAGAAGAAACAACCTTTTGCGATGTTCGAGGCAATCCAGGCGGAGGCAACTCGTCCGTCTCGCCGAAATCATGTTCGGCAATCGCAGGAAGCGCCTGCTCAAACGGGAACCCGGCAGATTGGGGAAAAACTTCGTGAAAAGCCGAAGAGGAGCGAGGGAGAGCAATCCCGAAACGTTCAGGCGGTCAAAACGTTGGAAGAATTTTTGAATGCACCGCAAAATGTTGTCGTGTCGAAAAAAGAGGATACCAATCAACCGAATCAATCACAATATCTTCATCGGATTGCGGCGGCATGTGAAGCGGCATCGCACTATGCACCGATTCGTATCAAAGTCAATTTGGATCATTTAGGTACGTTGACTCTGCGATTTTTTTACCAGTCGGACAAGTTAATGCTGCGGTTTGAAACACCATCAAAGGAATCGACACGTTTTCTTCACGATCACTTGGACGGATTAAGGACGATTTTGTCCAAGCGAAACGTTCGGCTTGCATCGGTCGAAGTGTTACGTGTGGTGTAGCGGGTATGGGAAAATTGTTGCTCTTGTCCAAAATGGACGTTTTCGATACACTCACAGGCAATGAACTTCGGTGGTTTGCACATTGAACTTGGATATTTGCTTCTTATATTGGGGATCATCATCGTCATCATGACGTTGATGCGGCGGATAAACCAGCGGACCCGACAGAGTGCCCAAAAGCAGCGGCAATACGAGACAGCCCGGCTAGTCGCTCTGGAATCGGAACGTGAACGGCGGACGCTGGTGACTCACCCAAAGTCGAAAGTATCTCCGCTCCAAACGCGGATACCGATGGCAGACCCCTTTGGCTCCTCTTTTACGGGGAACATACAGGGAATTGCCGCAAAGTGGGAAGCGGAAGTGCACCAGATTGGTCGGCAAATTATCGGGCAAATCGACTCCAAAATGGCGGCGTTGCAGGCAATCACATTGGAAGCGAACCGGACAGCAAACCGTCTTGAAGTGCTGGTCGACCATTTGGAACAAATTGCCCGACAGCAGATTGAATGGCAGCAAAATCAAGTGGTTCAACATGCGAAAATCACGACGGCAGAACAGACTTCGGTAACAGCACCACCGACTGTGATTGCGGTAACGGAATCTATTCCCGAAGCCGCCCCGCTTGCTGAGGTGCTGAAAGAATTAGCCGTCGATCTGGAAGGTATCCACAAGGCAATCAAGCAAAGTACGACCTTCGATGAACAGCCGGAACAGGCAACGATTTTGCGATTGTCGGAACTCCAAACCAAAAATCTTCGCAGTGAAGTAGAAATGCTCTCGAACTATGGTTTAGACTCCCAAGCGATTGCACAGCGGTTGAACATTTCTCTCGGTGAGGTCGATTTAATCCTGCAAGTTCAGCAAAACTGATAGTGGTGTGTGCTATAAACAAGCGGCAGAACTGACAGTTGCCAAACATTTGCATTGTGATACAATGTAAATAATGGATCAAGATGAACACGAAACCGATACCGAACATCAACCTCCTGAACCGAATGAATCGGGCGAATCGAGTGAGTTTCAGCAGGAAGTTCAACGCCTGATCAGGCATCGGAAGGCGAAAAACACATCGAAATCGGAGTCCGAACCTGATGCCCCCCCTCCCTCGTCTTTGCCGCCGCCTCCCGACCAAGAACCCAGCCAAGAAAACGGTCCTGTTCCGCCGGTCTCCAACGGAAACGATCCCAATCAAAGACAGCCGCAGCGTAAACCGCAACGGGAAAACTTCGTATCCTCCATCGGATTTGTCGTACTGATTATCGCTTCCTCGATTCTCCTGATGTCTCTTTTCAGCCATCCCACCGGAATGGAAATTCCTTTCGATAAAATGATGGAACTGATTGATCAGGGACCCGGCGAAAACCACTCTGTAACCGTGACCGAAGGGAGCGGATCGAATGAAGCAACCGTCTTGTATTCCAATTTGGATCGCCTGATTGTTGGAGAGTATGATATTCGGGGAACTGCAACCCGGCAGGTTCTGAAAACCGCAAAGAAGCCGGAGCCGCAGAAACCCGTCGGCAAGTTTCCCATCGTTTGCGGTCGCCGTGGCTTTGCTGACGACGGCGGAAAATTACTGGAACGGCTCGAAAAAAGCGGCTTTTCCTACCGTAGTCCCGGCTATCCCAGTTTTTGGCAGGAACAAGGAATCTGGATACTGATGTTCGCTGCCTTTTTGGGAATTACGTTTCTGATGATTCGCGGCATCGGCAATTCGGGAGCAATGGCATTTGGACGCAATCGTGGTCGGCTTGTCGCTCAGGAAGAAATCGACATCACATTCCAAGACGTTGCCGGGGTGGACGAAGCCGTTGACGAATTGAAAGAAATCGTGGACTTTCTCAAAACGCCGGAAAAATTTCGCGCACTCGGTGGTCGTATTCCTCGCGGAGTCCTGTTAGTGGGTCCCCCCGGCACAGGAAAAACGGTCCTTGCCAAAGCCGTTGCAGGTGAAGCAGGCGTACCGTTTTACAGTCTGTCCGGTTCAGACTTCGTCGAACTCTACGTCGGAGTCGGAGCGGCAAGAGTCCGTGATCTCTTCGAGCAAGCACAGCGACGCAATCCGTGTATTATTTTCATCGACGAATTGGATGCCCTCGGAAAGGTGCGGAGCGGCGGTGCAGTCGGCGGACACGACGAAAGGGATCAAACGCTCAATGCCTTGCTCGTCGAAATGGACGGGTTCAGCACCGGTGCGGGAATTATCGTGATGGGGGCGACGAACCGACCGGAGATTCTCGATCCGGCACTGCTCCGACCGGGACGCTTTGACCGGCAGGTGCTCGTGGATCGTCCCGATTTACTGGGACGGGAAGCAATTTTGAAGGTTCACGCCAAAAATGTCAAACTTGATCCGAGCATTGATTTGAAAGAAATTGCGTCGATCACGTCCGGTTTTGTCGGAGCGGATTTGGCGGCACTGGTCAACGAGGCGGCACTCTTGGCGGCACGTGCCGGTAAGTCCACCGTTACGATGACGGAGTTCACCGAAGGAGTCGAGCGAGTAACGATAGGATTACAAAAGAAGCAGCGGGTGATTCGTCCCGACGAAAAGCGGCGGATTGCCATCCATGAATGTGGACACGCTTTGGTCGCCTATTTCACGCCGCATTCCGATCCGGTGCATAAGGTTTCGATCATTCCACGCGGTCTGGCGGCACTGGGATACACTTCGCAGCGACCAGAAGATGACCGATATTTGATGACGCAGAAGGAATTGGAAGCACGGATTCAAACATTCCTGGGCGGTACGATTGCCGAAGAGATGGAGTTCGATGCCGTTTCGACGGGAGCGCAAAACGATTTGGAGCGGGCAACCGATTTGGCGAGAGCAATGGTGATGGACTTTGGAATGAGTCGATTGGGGCGAATGTCTTTTCGAGACAATCCGCGTGCGAATTTTTTGGGCAATGGCATGCCGATGCCGCGTCTGCACAGCGAAGAGACGGCAAGGGAAATTGATCAGGAAATAAAATCGATTATCGATATACTTTTCCAAAAGACGCAAGTGCTTCTCCAAGACAAGATAGATATTTTAGAGCGGCTTACGGAGCGACTGCTCGAAAAGGAAATTCTTGAAAACGAGGAACTCAAAAGAGTTATCGACGACCAGAACGTTGATTCCGAGGCATGTCAAAGTGTCGTGGAAGTTTAATGGATGTTGTGGGTAACTTCGAGTCCCGATGCTCTCTTTCCTTTTTTGCCGTTTTGCGATACACTCGGCAGTATGACCCATTCGACTCCGCTGTTTGAATTTACCGAAACGAAACAATCCGTTCCCGTGCCGCAACCGCCGCCGACTCCCCCGCTGTTGCCCCTGTCCGTTACCGAGTTGACGCATCAAATCCGGGACAGCATCGAAACGCAGTTCGAGTTCGTTTGGGTCGTTGGACAGGTCTCCAACCTGACCTACCATCGTTCAGGACATGTCTATTTCACATTAAAGGATGAAGGCGCACAACTACCGGCAGTGATCTGGAAGACATCTGTCTCAAAGATCAAATTCAAGTTGAAGGACGGCATGGAAATTATCTGTCGCGGCAGATTGACCGTCTTTCCGCCGCAAGGAAAGTATCAAATGGTTATTAGTGAGTTGCAGCCGAAAGGTATCGGCACATTAGAACTCGCCTTTCAACAACTTCGAGAAAAACTTACCGCCGAAGGACTGTTTCATCCCTCTCGGAAAAAGCCGCTCCCTTGTGCCATCCGTCAGGTTGCAGTCATCACAAGTCCGACCGGTGCCGCCATTAGGGACTTTTTACAGATTTTGAGCCGACGAACCAAACTGATTGATGTGTTGATTGTTCCCGTCCAAGTTCAAGGAAAGGGTGCGGCGGAAGACATTGCCGAAGCCATCCGCAACGTGAACCAGTGGGACGGCATTGATTGTATCGTCGTTGCCCGTGGCGGCGGAAGCATCGAAGACCTCTGGGCATTCAATGAAGAGGTATTGGTTCGTGCCGTTGCAGAATCGGCAATTCCCATCGTGTCCGGTGTGGGACATGAAATTGACGTGACGCTGTGCGATTTTGCGGCGGACATCCGAGCGGCAACTCCCAGCGAGGCGGCGGAACGAATTTCCAGAGAAGATTCTGACCGGCACCGGGAATTACAGCAGATGAACCGCAGGTTCCATGATCTCATCGAACGGCGATGGCGGATTGCGTCGGAAAAATTGAAATCGGTGATTCAGCATCCGATCTTTCGGCGACCCGAACAAATGATCGAGACCCGACAGTATCGGCTCGATGTGTACGAGGAACGTCTGGACCGAATGATGGATCATCGTTTCCGATCCTCGGCGGATCGTTTGAGCAAGGCGGCGGTCTCACTGGAAGCGTTGAGTCCGCTCTCGATCTTGTCTCGTGGTTACACTTTGACGGAAACCCTTGAAGGACATCTGCTCCTGGGAGCGAGCAATGTACAAGTCGGCGAAACCTTCCGTACACGATTTGCCGACGGAGTCGTCGAAAGTCGGTGTACCCGCATATCATCAGAGCCGCCATCGTAGGTTTCCTGCGCTGTGCGTTACGAATCCCCCTTGTGCAGACGTTCTGCACACCCGAATTGCCGCCGCTATTCAGCAGGGTCGCAAAACGATGGCGTTTTCGGTATAATAACCCAATTGTTTGAGTGATTTATTTAATCGGACATATTCGTGGCAAAATTTTTGGCAATCGACTGGGACGAAACAGAGTGCCGCTATGCGATTGCCACTCTCCACAATGAGAAAATCATCGTCCGCAATGTAGGCATTGTACCGATTACCCTGCCGATTGGGGGAAACGCCTCCGAGTCGCCGCTCATGACCCTCGCAAGGACGATTCATTCTCTCAGCAAAGAAGAAAAACTCGGTAATTGTCCGCTCCTCCTTTCTTTGGGACGCAACGATGTCGAATGGATACAGCAAAAACTGCCGCCGTGCAAAAAATCTGAAATTCCTCTGCTTTTGAAAAATCAAGTTTTGCGGGAAGTGCCGGGAAGCACTGAATCAGACCCACTCGATTATTTGGTTCTCGAAAGTTCTTCCGACGGACATCAGATTTTGGCATTGACGATTTCATTGGCATTTCGCAAATCGTTGGTCAGAATCTTCCGTTCACTGGGGTATCCGCCGCTGCACATCGGTTTTCGGGCAGGAAATGCCGCCGAACTTGCACTCCGAAACACGGCTTTGATTGACAGCGATCCTTCCGAACCTTGTCTTATTGTCAATACCGTTGGAAACGATGTCGATTTGATAGTGGTCGCCGAAGAACGTATCGCCGCTCTTCGGTCATTCCGCTTGCCTGTGGAACACTGGCACAAGAATCTTGCCGACGAAATTGAACGCACACTGACCATTGGCTTGGAGGGAGCCGCATCCTTATCGGTTCGGCACGTCGTTCTCTTCGGCGACGGAACGGACACAAAGTTGCAAGGCTATTTATCACGATGCGGTTTGACCGTACAGTTTTTGAATCCGTTCACGCTACCAAATGTGTCCGTCTCAAACGAGGTTGCCGATCCGGGCAAGTTTGCTCCGCTCATCGGTAGCCTTGTCATTCAGACGCAAAAGGTGAAGTCGGTCATCGACTTTTTGCATCCGAAGGAAGCCCCGAAGTCCGCTAATTATGCCCGACCGATCTTGTTGTCCCTTCTGCTACTCGGGATCGTCTGTTTTGGTCTTTATTACTGGAATCAGAACGTGATTGGTCGGATGCAAAAGCGATTGGCGGAAGTCAAGACGGAACATCAACAGGTTGCCGATGCGTTACTACAACTTCAACCAAGTTGGAACGTGCAGCGTCAAACGTACTTTTGGGAATCACAGAATGTCGTTTGGCTTGACGTTCTCAAAGAATTGTCGGAAGTCTTGCCGAACAGCACGGATTTGGTGGTGGCGCAGATGACATTGACGACGGGAACGACCAACAATAATCCTCGGTATTCCAGCACGATTACCTTAACCGGAATGGTGCGTGATCCGTCGGTATTACAGAAATTGCAAAGCGATTTACAGTTATCAGGACGGTATTGGGTGCAGAATCCTGCACCGAGTCCGAATCCGGCGGGCGGCGGCTATCCTTGGTTGTTCCGCACCACCATTTATCGACTGCGCCTGTAAGGCATATTGAAATTTCCACACCCACATTCTCTGGGAGTCCCTACATCACAGGGGAGTGGAATTTGTTAGAATAGCGTAAATTGTTTTTGTCGTCTCTAATTTTCTGTGGACACCCCGACCGTTTGCCTTTTCTGCGGTGTTTTGCTGCTCCTCATAGCGGCAACGACGGGACTCCGCTCCCTGCTAAGATACACCGACTTCGGAGTCGATCCGGCTATCATCGAAACGTTCCGCCCCCGAATCCGTACTTGGTGGCTTCTTTTCGGACTGTTAGCCTGTGTCTTTTTCATTGGTCCGTCGGCAACAACGTTCTTGTTTTTTGTGCTGTCGGTAACGATCCTTCGAGAATACATTACACTGACTCCGAAAAGTCCCGCCGATCATCAGACGCTCTTCGGAATCTATCTGTTTTTTACGCCGTTACAGTTTGCCCTCGTCGGGATCAATCCCGATTGGTTCACGCAGGTAACAGGCTTCACGCCATACCAAGTTTTTTCGCTTTTGTTGCCGGGCTATGTCTTTCTGGTGTTGCCCGGCATGATGGCGATTTCCGGTGATCCGAAACGTTTTTTGGAACGAACGGCAAAACTTCAACTGGGACTGATCGTTTGCGTCTATTCATTGAGTTACGCACCGGCACTGCTTACATTAAACTTACCCAACGGTCATCCGATAACCGAAACTCCGGCGACGACCGTGTTAAATCGCAGTTTAGAGGCAACGGTTTTAGAAACCCTTGAAATCCTTGGAGGAAGTAACGAACAAGTTGCGGAGTATCAACCGATGGCACTGGTCGAGGATACCGATTCGACTGCACAGAGACTTTTTCGGATTTTTCCGCTCATGAGCGGAAAACACTTTCAACTCCTCTTCTTTTTTATTCTTATTGTTCAGTTAGGAGACGTGTTTCAGTATCTTTGGTCGCATGCTTCTCGTCGGCACGTCGTTGCAGGACAGATCAACATGACCCGAACTTGGGAAGGTGTTCTCGGCGGAATGATGACCACTGCTCTGTTGGGAGTTGCACTATGGTACTTCACTCCTTTTCCGCAGTGGTGGCAAGCCGGTCTTGCCGCGATGCTCGCTGCTCTGATGGGCTTTCTCGGAAGTATGACCATGTCTGCGATCAAGCGGGACAGGGGGGTGGGAAGTTACGGAGCATTGATTTCCGGTCATAGCGGATTTCTGGATCGGCTCGATTCTCTTTGCTTTGCCGCTCCGGTGTTCTACCACTTTGTTTGGTATTTCGGACAATGACACAAACTTCTTACGATTTCGGTTCTGTTTGTTAGCCATCAGTAAAATATCGTAAGCCCTGTCAGAAAGAGGCTTTTACAGTTTGAGTTATAACACCCGCTGCGTCTGAGATTGTTTTGTGTGGAAAATGAAATCGGATCAACGCAAACCGATTCCCCTCTCCAAAATTCCGCAAAATAAGGTACACTTTCCCATACAGAATCAATTTCTTAACAATGAAGAATGATCTTAAAACTTGGAATTCCCGCCGGTAGTTTGCAAGAAGCAACGTTTGAACTTTTTCGGAAAAGCGGATACAACCTTTCCGTCCAGCCGCGAAGTTATGTTCCCGTTATCGACGACGACGAAATCGAATGTCTTCTGATTCGCGCTCAGGAAATGGCACGATACGTCGCCAATGGCTCGCTTGATGCGGGTCTCACCGGACATGATTGGATCGTCGAGACCAATTCCGATGTGAGGGAAATTGCCGAGTTGCGTTTTTCCAAGGTGTCGCGCCGTCCCGTCCGCTGGGTATTGTGCGTTCCCGAAGATTCGCCGATCCAGACCGTTCAGGATTTGCAAGGCAAGCGCATTGCCACTGAAGGCGTTGGACTGACCACGCAATTTCTCGCTAGGCACGGCGTTACTGCCAATGTCGAGTTCAGTTGGGGAGCCACCGAAGTGAAACCGCCGAAACTTGCCGATGCGATTGTCGAAGTTACCGAGACGGGCAGTTCACTCAAAGCAAATAAACTCCGAATCGTTGCCGAAGTCATTCAAAGTACGACTCGGTTTATTGCCAATCATGAATCTTACAAAGACGATTGGAAGCGGCACAAAATTGACGACATCGTCTTGATGCTTCGGGCGGCAATGGCGGCAGAAGGAAAGGTCGGTCTGATGATGAATGTACCGAAAGCAAAACTCAATGAAGTGATTGCCATTTTACCCGCACTGAAAAACCCGACCATTTCGAACCTTTCGGATGACCGATGGTTTTCCGTTTCGACGATCATTGAAGAATCGATGGTACGGAAACTGATTCCACAACTCAAATCGTCTGGTGCTTGCGGAATCGTCGAGTATCCGATTTCCAAAATTATTGAGTAGTACCCTGCCAAGCCCAATCGTGTGAATGAAAGCCGGGAATGCAACAACGTGGAGCGACAGGATTGTCCGCTGCATTGATTTTCCTCTCCACAGTGGTACACTAAATAGGATGTCAGAACAGCAAAACCTATTCCAGAACAGAACTGTCTCGCTGGTTAAGGAATTCGCTAAAATCAAGAGTGAACACGATCTGCGGCTCAAAGTGCGCGATGCGTTTTTCGATGATTACTCCGTCGATGTTGAAGACGAGCGAGTGGACTTTTTGGTCTATTACGAACGCACCGGATTCTTCACCGAAACGTTCATGTGGGCAGAGTCGAAAGATAAGCCGACCGACGTGTTTGAAATGTTCGCCCAACTTCTGCTGACCATCAAGAAAAAAGTCGATTCCGGTGAAATGCCGCCAAAATATCTTGGTGTTTTTGACAAAGAAAAGATTGCCTTTACAGAGTTCTACAATGCGCTTGATATTTTCAATCTAAACGATTTTGATTGGACGGAGCGTCCTTCTGCCGCCTCGAAAAAAACAGTCAATCAGGTGGAGAAGTATCTGAAAAATATCGTTGAGTACCGGTTTGACAGCAACCTTGCCGAAATCGTGGGTTTTATCCGAACGAATTTTACGCTCGGCAAAGTCGGTACGACAAAGGCGCAAATTAACAAGAATAATTTTGTCGCGGTTTATGACAAATGGGTCAAAGAAGTGTTACCGTCCATTGATTTGCTCGACAAACAGTGGAAAGCGATGCTGACTGTAGGAGTCGGTCACTGCGATTTTTATCTTGCCGATTTACTGAGCGAAGACAACAAAACGATCAGCGACAAGTTGAATGTCATGTTGCAGACGACCTACTATAAGACAAGGGTAAAAATAAAAATCGAAGGGGAATTTGATATTCTGTATCGTGACGTCGGTTTCAACGATGGTGGAGAAGCCCATGCGAAATTCTGGACAAGGTACGAACGTCCGCCCAAGCGGGAGTATCACAAACATATCATTGAACGTCGTGATTTGCTCGTTCCGAAAGACCTCCGGGAACGCCGGGGAGCTTTTTTTACTCCTGCAATCTGGGTCAAAAAGTCGCAAGAGTATCTCGCACAGGTCTTTGGCGAGAATTGGCAGGATGAGTATTACATCTGGGACTGTTGTGCGGGAACATGTAATCTTCTTGCCGGTTTGACGAACCCGCACAGGGTTTGGTCATCCACGCTCGAACAACCTGACGTGGACATTGTGCATGAAAACATCAAGCAAAATGAAATCTATCTGCTTGAATCGCACGTTTTTCAATTTGATTTTCTTAACGATAATTTCGATCAACTACCGAAAAGTCTGCGGAGCATTATCAAGGACAAGGAAAAACGCAAAAAACTCATTATTTATATGAATCCGCCCTATGCGGAACACGGCAGTACCGCTGGCAAGGAACATAAAGTCGGTGTTGCAATAGCACATCAAACCAAGCAATGGTTCAAGGACCGATTGGGAGCAGCATCGAGAGAATTGTATGCCCAATTTCTCATGAGAATTCACGAAGAATTGAACGGTTGTAAGATTGCCTTGTTTTCCAAACTCAAACATATACAAGCAAACAATTTCAAGCAATTTCGACAGAATTTTACCGCAAAATTTTTGAACGGCTTTTTGATTCCCGCCAATACCTTTGACAATGTAACCGGCAAATTTCCAATAGCGTTTCAGATATGGAATACCGAAGAGCAGAAAAAGTACAGAATCATCACGGCGGATATTTACAACAGAGATAACGAGTATTGTGGAAAGAAAAAAATCATCAATGTCGATCACGGTGCAAAAATAACGAAGTGGATCAAAAGTTACCAAGTTGACGCACGCCGCAATTCAAATTCTGAGGAAGACAAAATCGGACGTTTGAATGGCGGACGCACCGATTTCCAAAATCAAAATTTAGTTTTCATTGTGCATCATCAACATTCTGTCGCCGATGCCGCCGGTTACTATTGGATTCATAGGCAAAACTTAATTCCGACAGCGATTTATTTTGCTGTCCGCCACTGTATTGCTGCCGATTGGTTGAATGACCGTGACCAGTTTTTTGCTCCCAACGATGGCTACCAAACCGACAAAGAATTTCAGAACGATTGCCTGATTTTTACGTTGTTTCATCACCAAAACCGGATATGCAATAGTGGCAATAGCAATCACTGGATACCATTTGCGGAAAAGGAAATTGATGCAAAAGACAATTTTCAATCAACGTTCATGAGTGATTTTCTTCAAAAACGTAAAAAATTGAGCAAAGAGGCAAAGGCGGTGTTTGAGGCAGGGAAAGCATTGTGGACGTATTATCATGATACGATCAAAATGGCTAAACGAGCGTCGGTGGACGCTTCGCTCTATGAAATCCGAGAGTATTTCAAAGGACGCAATGAAAAAGGACGAATGAAAGCCAAAGCGGCTGATGAACGATTTAATGAACTGGATGCCGAACTGCGTGCGTCATTGAGAGCACTGGCGGCGAAGATTCAACCGAAAGTGTATAAATACGGTTTCCTGAAAAAATAGCACCATCGAAAGATTGCGGCTCTGTGTTCTCACGCCATTCGCCCACTTTGATCAATCGACATAATTTCCAGAGATGTCGTCATCGTAGGCTTCGTTGTCAAAGTCCGGTGCTACATCATTGAGAAAGTGCGTTGTATAATCGTACTCCACACCGCTGATGGGTTCCGCCGGAACTTCCGGTAAGTCATTCAACAACGCATACGCAGGCTTGCTTACCGGGGCTTGAATTGCATCCAATGCCGCCGCCGTCTCGTCCTGTAACTTCCACTGAGCATTCTGATACTGATTGAAACCCGTCCCCGCCGGTATCAGGTGCCCCAATATGACGTTCTCCTTCAAGCCGATCAGGTTGTCCGTGCGACTTGCCAGTGCCGCCTCTGTCAATACCTTCGTGGTCTCTTGGAAACTCGCTGCCGAAATGAAACTCGAACTCTGAACCGCTGCCTTCGTGATTCCCAACAGTTGCGTCGAAGCCTGAGCCAGTTCCGTCTTTTTGCATTTGGCACGTTTGCCCCCTTCCGCCTCCGTCGTATCATTAAACTGATCGAACGTCTCCCGCCGGACAATCGCCCCCGGCTCCAACTGCGTGTCTCCCGGATCGACAATTTTCACACATGCAGCAATGTCTTTGTTCGCTTTACGGAATTGGAAACGATCCACCTGAACCCCTTCCAGCAATTTCGTATCGCCAGCCGATTCAATACGAACCTTACGAAGCATCTGCGAAATGATCACTTCGATGTGTTTGTCATTGATCTTTACACGTTGACTTCGATAGACATTTTGCACTTCCCGAACGAGATATTCTTGCACTTCTTCTTCACCGGAAATCCGAAGAATGTCGTGCGGAACAAGTGGACCGTCGGTGATCGCATCCCCCGACCTCACAAAGTCACCCGCTTGCACCCGAAGATGCTTTCCATGAGAAATGTCATGAACACGTTCGATATTGGTTTCATCATTTTTGACAATGATCGTTCGTTTGCCGTGCCGCTTGGGTCCCAGTTCGACTACGCCGTCAATTTCCGCAATGACCGCCGGGTCCTTCGGTTTCCGGGCTTCAAAGATTTCCGTTACCCGAGGAAGACCACCGGTAATATCTTGTGTTTTTCCAACATCACGAGGCGTTTTGGCAAGCAACGCTCCTCGTTTGACCTTCGCTCCGTCTTCAACTTCGATGATCGCACGACCCGGTATGTAGTAAAAGTCAAGCATGTCCTTCCCATCGGCACTCTTAATGTCGATCTGCGGAATTCTATCCCCTTTCAAGTCCATTACGGTACGAATGTTCTTGCCGGTGTGTAAATCCTTTTCGACCCGAACGGTTTCGCCGTCCACAATTTCCACGAAGTGAACCGTACCGGCAACTTTTGCAAGAATCGGCACATTGTGCGGGTCCCAAGTGCAGATCGTGTCGCCGGCTTTGATTTTTGCTCCGTCTTTGACGTTGATCGTTGCGCCGACCGGTACGCTGTACCGTTCCCGCTCCCGTCCCTTTTCATCGACGATAGCGACCGCCCCGTTTCGGGACAAAGATATATTTTCAATGACTTCAAGTTGCACGAACTTGGCAAAACCGGGGTATTTCGATTTCACATCGCTTTCTTCAAGGTCGCGTGAAGCAACACCACCGATGTGGAACGTCCGCATCGTAAGTTGCGTTCCCGGCTCACCGATACTTTGGGCAGCAATGATTCCCACGGCAAGTCCCTGTTCGACCTGTCGGCTGGTGGACAAGTCCATCCCGTAACACTTCGCACAAACACCGAGTTCGGCTTCGCATGTCATCGGACTTCGGATTTGAATCCTCTCCAAGCCAAGTTCCTCGATCTTTCGGACGACCTCCGCCGTGATCAACTCGTTTTCCATCACGATCTCTTCGTCCGTAATCGGATGCACAATGTTGACCCTTGAAACGCGTCCCTTGATGGAGTCCGCCAAACTGACTTCGACCTTTTCGCCCCGGTAAATGACCCCTTTGGTGATTCCCTGTGTTGTACCACAGTCGTCTATCGTAACCACGACGTTTTGGGCAACATCAGCAAGTTTTCGGGTCATGTAACCGGAGTCCGCTGTTTTCAAAGCGGTGTCTGCCAACCCTTTTCGTGCACCGTGAGTGGAACTGAAGTATTCCAACACGTTCAAACCCTCACGGAAGTTTGCCTTAATGGGAGTTTCGATAATTTTTCCATTCGGCTTTGCCATCAATCCTCGCATTCCGGCGAGTTGGCGAATCTGCTCCTGACCGCCTCTCGCACCGGAGATCGCCATCAGGTAAATCGGATTGACGTACCACTGCTCCCAGCCGCGGTTCTTTCGGTTATCGACTCCGAGCTCCTCCATCATCTGCTTCGTGATCTCTTCCCGGGCATGAGTCCAGGTATCCAAAACCTTGTTATACCGCTCCACTTCGGCAATGATCCCATTCTCGTAACGTTGCCGGACTTTTTCGACCTCTTTTTCTGAGTCTTCAATGATTTTCGCCTTCGATTTCGGCGTAATCAGGTCATCCGTGGCAAAGGATAAACCGCTGTTGGTGGCTTCCACAAAGCCAAGCCGCATCAATCGGTCGAGCAGGTCAATCGTTCCCCGCCGTCCGATGTGCTCATGGCAATCGCTGATAACCGCCTGCAATCCCGCCGATTTGAGGGTGTCGTTGTAGTACGGCATTCCTTCTGGAAGAATATCGTTGAAAATGATGCGTCCCGGTGTGGTCTGAAAGGTTTTTCCCGCACTGACCTTGGGGTCGGTCTTGAGCCACCGTCCTTTGGGCATACGTACCTTGATCTTGGCGTGTATGTTCACTTTTTTATGTGCATGGGCAAGCAACACTTCTTCACGGCTTGCGAAGACCATCCCTTCTCCCTTTACGCCGGGACGTTCCATCGTGGTGTAATAACATCCCATCACGACATCCTGGGAAGGGGAAATGATCGGCGAACCATTTGCCGGACTAAAAATGTTGTTTGTCGAAAGCATCAAGGTATGGGCTTCGACTTGGGCTTCCAACGAAAGCGGAAGGTGAACTGCCATCTGGTCGCCGTCGAAGTCTGCGTTGAATCCCCGGCAAACAAGCGGATGCAATTTAATGGCATTTCCTTCGACCAAAATCGGTTCAAACGCTTGAATCCCCATCCGGTGAAGCGTCGGTGCGCGATTCAGAAGGACGGGGTGATTTTGAATCACCTCTTCCAAAATATCCCAAACTTCCTCATCCTTTCGTTCGAGCATCTTTTTAGCACTCTTGATCGTGTCTGCATGCTGCAATTCTTTCAGGCGGCGGATGATGAATGGCTGAAAGAGTTCCAGAGCGATCTTTTTGGGCAGACCGCATTGGTGCAACCGAAGGTGCGGACCCACGACGATCACGCTTCGAGCGGAGTAATCGACACGTTTGCCGAGCAGGTTTTCGCGGAAACGACCTTGCTTTCCCTTAATCATATCGGTCAACGATTTCAGGGGTCGGTTGCTCGAACCCAATACGGGACGCTTGCACCGGTTGTTGTCGAACAGTGCATCGACAGACTGCTGCAACATCCGTTTTTCGTTGCGGATAATGACTTCCGGGGCATTGAGATCAACGAGTTTTTTGAGCCGGGAATTCCGGTTGATGATCCGTCGGTACAAATCATTCAAATCGCTGGTCGCAAATGTTCCCGATTCCAACAAGACAAGGGGGCGCAAGTCCGGTGGAATGACCGGAATTACATCCAAGACCATCCACTCCGGCTTGTTGTCGCTGTCCCGAAGAGATTCAACAAGTTTCAAGCGATTGATGATGTCCTTCTTACGTTGTTTCGATTTTGTCTCCAAAAGTTCCTTCCGAAGTTCTTCGGAAAGATTGACCAGATCAATGTTTTGGAGCAGTTTTCGGATGGCTTCCGCTCCCATATCGGCGTGGAATTTGCTTGATTTGTCTTCTTCCCGGCACTTCCGGTACTCTTCTTCGTTCAGGAGTTCGCCGACTTTGGCACTCGTTTCGCCGGGGTTGATGACAACGTAGTCCTGAAAATAGATGACCTTTTCGAGGCTGCTTGCTTTCATGGCGAGCAACGTTGCCAATCGGCTGGAAGCGGCTTTGAAGAACCAGATATGAACGACGGGAGCGGCAAGATCGATGTGTCCCATGCGTTTTCGGCGTACTCGGCTGTGCGTAATTTTCACGCCGCACCGGTCGCAGGTCATTCCTTTGTATTTCATGCCTCGGTATTTTCCGCAGGCGCATTCCCAGTCTTTTTCGGGACCGAAAATCTTTTCACAGAACAGTCCATCTCGTTCGGGGCGGTATGTTCGATAGTTAATTGTTTCTGGTTTTTTAACTTCGCCGTAAGACCAGCCGCGAATGTCGCTCGGCTTTGCCAGACTGATTTTTACAGCGGAATAATCATTAATGCGGTCGTAGGTAAATTCGTTACTCACAGAAAATTCCTGATTTGGTGCGAATGACGGTTGACATGGTGATCCTTGCAACAAGCGCAAGCCACCCCTTCCCACACGGAAGGGGCAAAAAGAAACACCACCGGAGCGCCTCATTCTAACACAAATCGGAGCAAAAACAAGGGGTGTGTAAAAGCGAGCCGTCCCCCAATGGCGTACCAGTCGGTCTCGAGGATTCGAGGATTGCAAAGTCGGTGCCGTCTATTGCGTCGCTTGTCCCTCTCTGTTACAATGAGGGGACATTGGTGTGTTTTTTGAAGTTATTATGCCGGGTCGTGTCGTTCGTGTATTGATTATTGATGATTCGCCATTGGTTCAACGGATCATTTCCGACGGACTCTCCAAAGACGTGAACATTGAGGTCTGCGGGACTGCGTCCGATCCCTACGCAGGTCGGGATGCTATTGTCAGATTGCGCCCCGATGTCCTGACGCTCGACGTGGAAATGCCGAAGATGAACGGAGTGGAATTTCTCCGCCGTCTCATGCCGCAGTATCCGCTTCCTGTCGTGATGGTCAGTAGCCTTACCGAACGAGGACAGAAAACAACATTGGAAGCCATGGCGGCAGGGGCTGTCGATTTTGTTGCCAAACCCAAGGACGGAGACCTTGCTGGCATGATTGACGAACTCCGTACCAAAGTCAAAATTGCATCGACAGCCAATGTTTCCCATTGGAAAAACAAGCAATATGAACCCGTTGCCGGATTTGGTTCCAGCATTATAACGGGTAAGGCTGCCGAGGCGGGGGTTGCTTCCAAGAAACTGTGTGCCATCGGCGCATCGACTGGCGGAACCGAAGCCCTTCGGGAGGTCATCTGCGGGTTTCCGAAACATTTTATAGGAACCGTCGTTGTCCAACACATGCCTGCCGGTTTCACTAAAATGTTTGCAGACCGGCTGAACAGTCTTGCCCAGGTGGTCGTGAAAGAAGCCGTCGACGGAGATATGATCTATGATGGTCGGGTTCTCATCGCCCAAGGCGGCAAACAGTTGGAAGTCGTTCGCCAGGGCATGGGCTGGGGAGTCCGCTGTTTCGATGGTCCGCTTATGTGTGGACATCGTCCTTCGGTCGAGCAAATGATGTTTTCCGTCGCCAAAAATGTCGGCAACCGAGCCATCGGAGCCATGCTGACCGGCATGGGAGCGGACGGAGCCAATGGAATGAAGGCAATGCGCGATGCCGGTGCGAGGTGTATTGCCCAAGATGAGGCAACCTGTGTCGTCTTCGGAATGCCCAAAGAAGCGTATGCAAAAGGCGGAGCGGAATCGCTGGTGCCGCTACCGAGAATAGCGGGAACGCTGGTGAATTTGTCGAAGTGAAAAATGAAAGGTAGGTTGCCGACCGCCGGACGGCAACGTGTGGCTGGTACAAGCGATCTTGTTTAGTCAGATTTTTTTTGTACACTTGTAGGGAGTGGCTCATCTGCGGCATCGGATTATCGCCTAATTGAGACAAGAGGAATAGCACAAATTGGAGCAATTATGGGTAGTTGGACAGCAAATTACGACGGAAATGTAATTAGAATCGAAAATTTAGGTTTTTCTGGTGAGAAATTATTTGTAAACAACAAACTACAGGACGAAAAAGTTAGTATTTTTGGTGCTGACTTAACGGGACATGTAGTCTCAAACGATGGTGAGAGAAAGCCGATCAAAGTAAATTTGGGCGGTTGGTTTACAATAAGTTGTCGGCTTTTTGTCGATGACGAAAAAATCGAAGTTAGGAAGACATAGTATTTTTTAGTGTCGATGAACATGAAAGCAGTATTGGACATAAAAGACAGTAAAGCACCATTTGTCATGGAATTGCTTGGCAATTTTTCATTTGTCAGCGTTCAGCCTATCACCAGAGAAAAAGCGTTGTTACTGAGT
>Ga0123353_10000434_pt1 | contig 51822 bp, 52 predicted proteins | sample TergutLab28metaG_3_FD_92763 | JGI IMG/M metagenome (GOLD analysis project Ga0123353, IMG submission 92763) | Labiotermes labralis P3 segment gut microbial communities from Petit-Saut dam, French Guiana - Lab288 P3 | ecosystem: Host-associated > Arthropoda: Insects > Digestive system > Gut ... | reverse complement strand
CTGGAGGCACTGTGGCCCCTCAACGTGCGCTTCAACACCACGCAGCAGGCCGATTTCGCCTACATCAACGCCACGGCCATCAACGCGGTGGACTGCAGCGCGGCGGAGATGCAGTACGAGTTCGAGAAGGGCATCGTGTTCAACGACAAGGCCATGACCCGACTGAATTGGACGTACAGCGCCGAGATGCCCCCGGACGAGATACGGGAACTCATCGCCAAGATGGCGGCCGGGCTGGCCACGAAGAACATCAGCCCGGGCACGCTGAAGGGCATGCTCAAGGGCGTGGCGTTCTCCACGGCGCTGCAGGCGCACTACAGGGCCTTCCCGAGGACGCCGCAGGGCTTCGAGGTCTGGGCGGCCAAGTGCGACAAGCTGTGGGAGAAGTGCGGGAACATCGCGGACGTGACGGAGAGGGTTGAAGCGAGAAATAAAGAGTAGGAGATTTACTTATGTTAGCCAAAACACCCCCCATGGGCTGGAATTCCTGGAACACCTTTGCGGAGAACATCAGCGAGGCGCTGCTGATGGAGACCGCCGACGCCATGGTGGCCACCGGCCTGCGCGACGCGGGCTACGAGTACGTGGTCATCGACGACTGCTGGAGCCTGCGCGAGCGCGGGAAGGACGGCCGCATCGTGGCGGACCCCGCGAAATTCCCCCACGGGATGAAGTACCTGGCGGACTATATCCATAGCAAGGGCCTCAAATTCGGCATGTATTCCTGCGCGGGGACCAGAACGTGCGCGGGCTACCCCTCCAGCTTTGACCACGAGTTCGAGGACGCGCGGATGTTCGCGGAGTTCGGCGTGGACTTTCTGAAGTACGACTTCTGCAACAAGCCGGTCCATGCCGACGGCCCGAACCTCTACCACCGCATGGGACTTGCTTTGAAAAGCAGCGGCAGGGAAATTCTTTTCTCCGCCTGCAACTGGGGCAGCGACAAGGTGGAGGAGTGGATCCGCTCCACGGGCGCGCAGATGTACCGCTCCACCGGGGACATCACCGACAATTTCCGCAGCATGAGCGATATCGCCAAGAGCCAGATCGGCAAGCTCGCGTTTGCCGGGCCTGGATGCTGGAACGACATCGACATGCTGGTGGTTGGCATGCACAACCGCGGCAACGTGGCCACCGGCGGCATGACCGACGAGGAGTACCTCTTCCACTTCGCCCTGTGGTGTACCATGCAGAGCCCCCTGATGATCGGCTGCGACGTGCGCAGCATGAGCGAGGCCACCCTGAAGACCCTCACCCACCCGGAGCTCATCCGCATCAACCAGGACGAGGAGGCGCGGCCGCTGCTGCCCGTCACCGGCCGGGGCTGGCCCAACGAGGCCAGCGACTTCGTGGGCTTCAAGCACCTGGCGGGGGGCGAGTTCCTGCTGTGCGCGTTCAACTTTGCCGAGAAGGAACGCCTGCTGAACGTGGAGTTCTTCGACTTCGGGCTGCCCTCCACCAGCGGCAGGGGCCTGGCCCTGCGGGACGTCGTCACCGGCGAGGACATCGGCGTGAAGAGCGACTACATGCGCATCGCAGCGCCGGGGCACGGCTTTAAATTATACAGAGGCAAGTTGGTGGACTTATGAAAACCACCCCGCCCTTCGGGCACCCCTCCACGGAGGGGAATTGTCTCACCTGCGGAAGGGAAATCACCCGCGACGAGATTGGCCTGAGTAAGAAGCTCATCAACCGGGGGACGGCGGAGTTCAAGTGCACCGCCTGCCTGTCGGCGTATTACCGGGTCAGCGAGGAGCGGCTGCGCGAGCTGGTTGCGCAGTACCGGGCGCAGGGGTGCACATTGTTTGAGTGACCCAAAATTTCTCTTGACTTTTTGTTCCATCTGTGCTATACTGTTCGCAATCCATTTAAAGGAGCAAACCCCATGGACCGCCGCTATTACCGCTACGCCGGCTTTGCCTATTGGCAGGGCGCGCTGCGGTATCGGTCGCGGGGCTGAGCACACCCGGACGACATCACACCCGCAGCTTTTGCCGGCTGCGGGTGTATTTTTAAGGAGGAGCCTATGAACATCATCGCGGTACAGCACACGCAGGCGGAGCACCACGTCAACGGCATGGTCGGCGGGTCGTCGGACTGGCCGCTGACGGCCCAGGGGCACGAACAGGCGAGGCGCATCGCCATGGCCCTGCTGGAGGAGCTGGGCGAACAACCCGACTATGTGCTCTATGCCTCGGATATGATACGCACGACGCAGACGGCGCAGGCCATCGCCGAAGCGCTGCAATTGCCCATCGTGCCTGTGCCGGAGATACGGGAGCTCAAGGTCGGCAGCGCAACGGGCAAGAGCCGCGCCTGGCTGCAGGAAAACCAGGTCCCACGGGCGCCAGGGGAGCTGTTCCTGGACCACCGCCTCGTGCCGGACGCCGAGACCTGGCGCGAGATGCGCAGGCGGGTAGGGGTGTTCGTCGAACGGCTGGAGGCCGACGGGAGGGACGCCATCGTGGTAGGGCACGGGGGCTCGCTGGGGGAATTCACGGCGCTGTTCATGCGGCTGCCGGAGGAGGCCAGGGAGGGCGTGTGGTACCACGGCAACGCGGGCGGCGTGCACCGGTTTGAGATCAAGCGGGAGGCGGACAGGGAGATATATGTGATGAAGAGGTTCAATGAGAGATTATTTTGACCGCCCCGGCACTGCGTGCCACCCCTCCACGGAGGGGAATTAATCGAAAGAAGGCATAAATCATGATCGTCATTTTAAGGCCAAACCACACACCGGAGCAGCTGGAGGAGCTGCGCGCCTGGCTGGAGGCGCAGAACATCAGCATCCACCACAGCGCGGGCGCGCACACCACCCTGCTGGGCCTCATCGGCGACACGGCGGCCGTGGACGCGGAGCGCATCGAGGCACTGCCGTTTGTCGAATCGGTCAAACGGGTGCAGGAGCCCTACAAGAAGGCCAACCGCAAATTCCACCCGGAGGACACCGTGGTGGACGTGGCGGGCGTGCCCGTGGGCGGCGGCTCGTTCACCGTGATGGCGGGGCCGTGCTCGGTGGAATCCCGCGAGCAGCTGTGCGCGGTGGCCGCGGCCGTGAAGGCCGCCGGGGCGCAGATCCTGCGCGGGGGCGCGTTCAAACCCAGGACGTCGCCGTATGCCTTCCAGGGCATGCGGGAAAGCGGCATTGAGTTATTGCTCGAGGCCAAGCGGCAGACGGGCCTGCCCATCGTGACGGAGATCATGGATATCTCGCACCTGGACGCCTTCGCCGAGGTGGACTGCATCCAGGTGGGGGCGCGCAACATGCAGAACTTCGAGCTGCTCAAGGAGCTGGGCCACTGCGACAAGCCGGTGCTGCTCAAACGCGGGCTGTCAAGCACCATCCAGGAGTGGCTGATGAGCGCGGAGTACGTCATGGCCGGCGGCAACGGCAACGTGATCCTCTGCGAGCGCGGTATACGCACATTCGAGACCGCCACGCGCAACACCCTGGACATCTCCGCCGTGCCCGTGGTAAAGGAGCTCTCGCACCTGCCGGTGATCGTGGACCCCAGCCACGCCACGGGGGTGGCTCGCTATGTGAAGCCCCTGGCCGTGGCGGCGGCGGCCGTGGGGGCAGACGGCATCATGGTGGAGGTGCACAACGACCCTGCCAGGGCCATGTGCGATGGCCCGCAGTCCCTCACGCCGGAGCAGTTTGAGGAGACCATGGGGGCGGTCAACGCCGTTTTGGCGGCGAGGAGGGCGCAATGACCACCCTCCACATTCCCCTCGGGCAGCGGGCCTACGACGTGCACATCGGCGCGGGGCTGCTGGAAAAATCCGGGGCGCTCATCGCCGAAACGCTGCACCCGACAAGGGTTTTACTTGTCGCAGATAGCAACGTGGCCAGCTATGACTATGCCGCTTCAGCGAAGCAAAGCATTGAAGCGCAAGGAATTGCGTGTCATTCCTTTATTTTCCAAGCGGGAGAGGCAAGTAAATCGCTTTACATCTATGAAAAAATTCTGGAGGCCTGTACAGCTTTTTCACTTTACAGTTGTGATGCGTTGATTGCCCTGGGCGGCGGCGTCACAGGCGACTTGACGGGCTTCGCCGCGGCCACGTACCGCAGAGGCATCCCCTTTGTGCAGATGCCCACCACGCTGCTGGCGGCGGTGGACTCCTCCGTGGGCGGAAAAACCGGGGTGAACCTGGCTGCGGGCAAAAATCTAGTTGGGGCGTTCTGGCAGCCGGGGTTGGTGATCACCGACCTCAACACATTTGAGACGCTGCCGCCGGAGGAGTACGCCAACGGCGCGGCCGAGTGCCTGAAGCACGGCGTGCTGTTCGACGAGGCGCTCTTCGCGGCGCTGGAGCAGGGCGGGCGGGTCACGCAGGAGCAGATCGCCCGCAACGTGGAACTGAAGCGCGACGTGGTCATCGGCGACGAGCGCGACAGCGGGGAGCGCCGCAAGCTCAACCTGGGGCACACGCTCGGGCACGCCATTGAGCAGGCGAGCGGCTATGAGATCCCCCACGGGGCGGCGATCGGGCTGGGCATGGCGATGATGGCCCGGGCGTTCTGCCCGGAGATTGTGGACCGGCTGTGCGCCGCGCTGGAGAACAATGCCCTGCCGACGCAATGCGACTATTCTGTGCGGGAACTGTTCTCCGCGCTGGAGCAGGACAAGAAGCGCGCGGGCGGGGACATCACAATTGTCGTGCCGCTGAAAATCGGGCGGTGCGAGCTGCGCACGCTGCCCATAGAGGAGTTCAAACGGCTGTTGGAGGAACGTCTATGAACGTCACAATATATCCGGGCACGCTAGTAGGGGACATTGCGGCCATGCCCTCGAAATACGACCTGCACCGCCTGATGATCGCGGCGCACCTGGCGGGGATGGACCTCGAGAGGCTGCCGGTGATCTCGGACGACATCGAGGCGACGAAGGAATGCCTGCAAAATATGAGCGGCGATTGCCGCGAATCAGGCTCGACCCTGCGGTTTTTGCTGCCGGTTTTTGCGGCGCTTGGCAGGGAGGTCACGTTCACGGGTACAGGGCGGCTGCCGGAGCGGCCCATGCAGCCCCTGATTGACGAGTTGCGCGCAAAAAACTGCACGATCGACCGCGACCGGCTGCCCATCGCCATCGCCGGGCGGCTGCGGCCAGGGGTATTCACCTTGCCGGGGGGCGTCAGCTCGCAGTATGTCACGGGGCTGCTGTTCGCGCTGCCGCTGCTGGAGGAACGCAGCGAGATCGCGCTGACCTCGCCGCTGGAATCGCGCGGCTATGTGGATATGACGCTGCGCACGCTGCGGAAATTCGGCATTGTCATTCAGGAGACGGCAACCGGGTTTGGGGTTCCGGGGGGGCAGAGATACCTGCCGCCTGAGGGGGCACTTATCCCGGAGGGGGACTGGTCCGCCGCGGCGTTCTGGCTGGGGGCCAACGCGCTGGGCAGCCGGGTGCGCGTGACGGGCCTGGATGGGGACTCCGCGCAGCCGGATAGGGCGATCATGTCTCTGCTGGAGAACCGCGGTGTCATGGACGCCTCGCAGTGCCCCGATTTGGTGCCCATCATGGCGGTGGTGATGGCGCTCAGCCCGGGCAGGCATGAGATCATCAACGCGGCGCGGCTGCGGATCAAAGAAAGCGACCGCCTGCACGCCATGGCTGCGAACCTGAACGCGATGGGCGCGGACGTGACGGAGCTGACGGACGGCCTGATCATCAACGGCAAGCCCGCGTTGCGCGGCGGCGAGGCGGACAGCTTCGGCGACCACAGGATCGCCATGGCCCTCGCGATTGCCGCATTGAAATGCGAGGGCGCGGTCACGCTGCGCGGGGCAGAGGCCGTGCGCAAGACCTACCCGCGGTACTGGGAGGACTATCAAGGCTTGGGAGGCAAACTATGAGCTCGATGTTTGGCGAAAACATAAATTTTTCGGTGTTCGGGCAGTCGCATTCCGAGGCCATCGGTATCGTGATCGACGGCCTGCCCGCAGGTGAAATCCTTGATATGCAAAGAATTGCGGCCTTCATGACACGCCGCGCGCCGGGCAATCACCCGGGCGACACCCCCCGCAGGGAGGCCGATGAGGCACGCGTGCTCAGCGGCCTGGTGGAGGGCGTCACCTGCGGCGCGCCGCTGTGCGCGGTGATTGAGAACACCGATACCCGCCCGGGGGACTACGAAAAATTGCGGCATATCCCCCGCCCCGGCCACGCGGATTTTCCTCTTGAGATGAAATTCCACGGCTTCCAGGATACGCGCGGCGGGGGGCACAGCTCAGGGCGGCTGACCGCGCCGCTGTGCTTTGCCGGGGCTGTATGCATACAAATTCTTGGGCGGCGCGGTATCACAGTCCGCGCGAGCATCGTCAAAATGGGCGACGCGGAGGCCGCGAAACAGCGCGGGGACTCCGTGGGCGGGGTGATCGAGTGCGTGGCCGAAGGCCTGCCCGCCGGGCTGGGCGCCCCCATGTTCGGCGGCGTGGAGAACCGGCTGGCGGCGGCGCTGTTCGGCATCCCGGCGGTGCGCGGCGTGGAGTTCGGCGCGGGATTTTCGGCCGCTTCGCTTCTGGGTTCCGAAAATAACGATGAATATTGCATTGAGAACGGGCAGGTGCGCACGAAGACCAATCATCATGGCGGGGTTTTGGGGGGCGTCACCACGGGCATGCCGCTGGTGCTGCGCGTGGCGGTCAAACCGACGCCCTCCGTCGCGCTGCCGCAGAAGAGCGTGGATTTGCAGCGCATGGAGGAGGCGGAGCTGACTATCGGAGGGCGGCACGACGCGTGCATCGTGCCCCGGGCCGTGCCCGTGGTGGAGGCCGTGACGGCCTGCGTGATCCTGGACTTGATGATGGAGGGAAGGCTGTGAGCAATACGTATGAATTTGCGGCGGGGCTGTACGACTTGGACTACCGCGACAAGGGCGATATACCGTTTTTCATCGCGAGGGCGCGGGACGGCTGCGTGCTGGAGCTCGCCTGCGGCACGGGCCGGGTGAGCCTCGCGCTGGCGGAGAGCGGCGCGCGGGTGCACGGCCTCGACCTTTCGCCGCAGATGCTCAGCGTGTTCCGCGAAAAGCTCTCACGGGCCGCGCCGGAAATTCAGGAAAGGGTCGCGATCACGCAGGGCAATATGGCCGATTTTGCGCTGGGTGAAACATTTCCGCTGGTGATCATCCCGTTCCGCAGCTTCCAGGCCCTCACGGAGGAGGCGGATATCGACGGCTGCCTGCGCTGCGTGAAGGCGCACCTCGCCCCGGGCGGGCGCTTCATTGTCAACTGCTTTGTGCCCAAAAGGGGCATGCGGAAGTGGGGGTATCCCGAGGCGGTGAACTGGGAACGCGACGGCGTCGTGTGCAAAAGCTTCGGCGAGCGCGTGGACACAAAGCAGCAGATCATCTACCCCGTGATGGTGTATGAGACCGGCGGGGAACGCATCGAGGAGCCGCTCACGCTCCGGTACTGGTACCCGCGCCAGCTGCGGAAGCGGTTGCGGCAGGCGGGGTTCCGCATTGTGGAGCGATATGGCGACTACGGGGGCGGGCCGGTCAAGCGGCACGGCGGGGACCAAATCTATGTGTGCGAGGTGGCATCATGACACTTGACCATCTGCGCGGCGAGATCGACCGCATCGACGACGAGCTGGCCGCCCTGCTGGCGCGGCGCATGGCCCTGGCCGCGCAGGTCGCCGCAGCGAAGCGGGAGACGGGCGCGCCCGTGCTCCAACCGGACCGCGAGAGGGCGATTTTGGCGCGGCTAGGCGGGACGATGGAGCCGCAATACCAACCCGCGCTGGAGATGATATACGAGGCGATTTTCCGGGCGAGCAGGGAATATCAGGAGAGGTTGATCTAATATGGACTTCGGCCTCATCGGCGAGCACCTGGAGCACAGCTGGTCGCCGGAAATCCACGGCCGGCTGCGCGGGTACGCGTACCAGCTGTGCCCCATGACCCCGGCGGAGCTGCCCGCCTTCTTTGCCCGGCGGGATTTTAGAGGGATCAACGTGACCATCCCCTATAAACAAACGGTCATGCCCTGGTGCGATGTTCTCAGTGAGACGGCGCGCCGCGTGGGGGCGGTGAATACCGTCGTGCGCCGGGCCGACGGCACGCTTTACGGCGACAACACCGACCCCGTGGGGCTTGCGTTCCTGCTGGAGGAGGCCGGGATCGAACTGACGGGCAGGGACGTGCTCGTCCTGGGCAGCGGCGGGGCCTCGCTCACCGTGCAATTGGTTGCGGCTGATCTGCGCGCAAAAAGCGTGACCGTCATCGGGCGCGGGGACTTCGAGGGCATATACGAGCATCAAAATGCGCAGGTGATCGCCAACGCCACGCCCGTGGGGATGTTCCCCCACCCTGAAAACTGCCCGGTTGAGCCGGATCGATTTCCCCGCCTGGAGGCCGCTGTTGATCTCATTTATAACCCCCTGCGCACGCGTTTTTTGCAAAAGGCGCGGGACATCAGCCTCAAAACCGCGGACGGGCTGTCGATGCTCGTGGCGCAGGCGGCGGCGTCCATCGGCCTATTCACCGGGGCGCCCTGCGGGGAAGAGGAGGTCACGCGCGTGCTGGCGGGGCTGCGCCGGGACCTGGAGAACTGGGTGCTCATCGGCATGCCGGGCTGCGGCAAGACCACCGTGGGAGGCGATCTGGCGCAGCGCAGCGGGCGGCCCTTCGTGGACTTGGACCTGGAGATCGAAAAGAGCACCGGTCTATCTGGGCGGCAAATCCTGCTCACGCAGGGGGAGGCGGCTTTCCGCGGGATCGAGGCGCGGCTGGCCGCGGAATTCGGCGCGAAGACCGGGCTGGTGATCGCCACGGGCGGCGGCACGGTGCTGCGCCCGGAGAACGTGGAGGCCCTGCGCCAGAACGGCCGGCTGCTGTGGATCCGTCGGGATACGCGGCACCTCGCCACGGCGGGGCGGCCGCTCTCGGTGGATCTGGAGGCTCTGGAGCGGGCAAGGCTGCCGTTTTACGAGGCCGCCGCGGATATGCAAATCGAGCACAACGAGGACTGGGAGGCGCTGAAAATCAAAGCTTGGGAGGGATTCAACACATGAAAATACGCGTCATCAACGGCCCCAACCTGAACATGCTGGGCATCCGCGAGCCGGAGATCTACGGCAGCGGGACCTACGCCGACCTGGAGGCCTACGTGCGGCAGAGCGCGGCGGAGCTGGGCGTGGAGGCGGAGATGTTCCAGTCCAACCACGAGGGCGCGCTGGTGGACTGCATCCAGCAGTGCCTAGGGGCGGCGGACGGCATCGTCATCAACCCGGCGGCCTACACCCACACCAGCGTGGCGATCCTGGACGCGCTGAAGGCCGTGGGCCTGCCCGCGGTGGAGGTCCACCTGAGCGACGTGCAGGCCCGCGAGGACTTCCGCAGGGTGTCGTACCCGTCGCGGGCGTGCGTGGCCGTGGTGGCGGGGCTGGGCTTCGGGGGCTACAAAAGGGCCATGGAAATATTGTTGACGCGCTGAAACGCTGTCCTGTGAAAATTTGAGAATATTTTTGTGAAATTTTGCAATTTTCCCTTGCATTTCCAAAAACGGTGTGCTATAATACTTTCCGGTATCGTCATTTTCGGAACCGGGGAGACTTTTATCGTGAACAAAACCGCGTTGATATTCTGGGGCGGCTGGGACGGCCACGAGCCCGAAAAGGTGGCCAAGCGCTTCCGCCGCATGCTGGAGGACGAGGGGTTCCAGGTGCGCGTGGTGGAGGGCGCGGAGCGGCTGCCGGGCTATGACGAGCTCGCGGCGCTCGACCTGCTTGTGCCCGTGACCACGGGCTGCAAAATGCCGGGGGAGACCTCGAGGGCCATCGCCAAGGCGGTGGGCGCGGGGACCGGCATCGCGGGCTGCCACGGCGGCATGTGCGACGCCTACCGCGAGGACACCGAGTGGCAGTTCATGACCGGCGGCCAGTGGGTGAGCCACCCCGGGGGTGGCGGCGTGGAGTACACCGTGAATATCGCCCGGGGCGCGAACCCGCTCACGCAGGGCATCGAGGATTTTAAAGTCACCAGCGAGCAATATTACTTGCATGTCGATCCGTCCATTGAAATACTCGCCACCACGCGCTTCCCCCTGGTGAGCTACTACCACGCCTCCAACAAGCCCATCGACATGCCCGTGGTGTGGACGAAATACTGGGGCGTCGGGCGGGTGTACTACAACTCCCTGGGCCACCACGACGACGTGTTCGACCTTGCGCCCGCCGCGCAGGAATTGATGCGGCGCGGTTTTTTGTGGGCCGCCGACGGCAAGCGGGCCGCCGCCGCGCAGGGCTGGACGGTGGACCGGTATCTCAACAACGCAAAGATGTATTAAATTTTTTTATAAAAGTAAATCATTTTGAATTCACGGCGTGGCATTGTCATGCCTGGAGATAAGTATCATTAAGGGGAGGATTTTTATGGCGAAAACGGGGATCGGTTTTGTCGGTGTCGGCAACATCAGCGGCATCTACCTGAAAAACCTGACGGAGAAATTCAAGGACCTTGCAATTATCGGCGTGTGCGACCTGGTACGCGAGAAAGCGCAGCGCGCCGTGGACAATTATGGCATGAAACTGTACGACGACATGTACGAGCTGTTTGCCGACCCCGCGGTCGACATCGTGCTCAACATCACCCGCCCGGCCGAACACTATGAAGTCAGCCGCGCCGCGCTGGAGGCCGGCAAGCATGTCTACAGCGAGAAGCCCCTGGCCGCCACCTTCGCGCAGGGCAAGGCCCTCGTGGAGCTGGCCGCGGCGAAGGGCCTGATGCTCGGCGGCGCGCCCGATACGTTCCTCGGTGCGGGCGTCATGGGCTGCCGCAAGCTGATTGGCGAGGACGTCATCGGGGCGCCCGTCGGTGCCGCGGCGCACATGATCTGCCACGGGCACGAGACCTGGCATCCCGACCCGGAGTTCTATTACCGCGCGCCCGGCGGCGGCCCGATGCTGGACATGGGACCCTACTATGTCACGGCGCTGTGCCAGCTGATGGGCCCGGTGAAGAGCGTGATGGGCATGACGAAGACCACCTACCCCACGCGCACCATCACCAGCCAGCCGCTGAACGGCACGGTGATCGCCGTGGACGTGCCCACCTATCAGATGGCCCTGCTGCGCTTCGAGAGCGGCGCGGTGGCGTCGCTGATCACCACGTTTGACGCGTATTCCATGCCCGGCGTCAACTGCATCGAGATCTACGGCACGACGGGCAACATGATCGTCCCCGACCCGAACGGCTTCGGCGGGGAGATCAAGATCAAGGTAAAAGAAAAGAACTCCCCCGACGCGGCGCAGAACTTCGGCAGCGGGGAGTGGATCCCCATCGACACGCCCTACGACGTCTACCACGACAATTGCCGCGGCGTGGGTCTGGCGGACATGGCCGCCGCCCTCAAGGCGGGCCGCCTCCCCCGCGCCAGCGCCGCCATGCAGACCCTGCACGTGCTGGAGGTGCTCACCGCCATCGAGCGCAGCAGCGACGAGGGTATTGAGATCGCCATCGAATCGCCCTTCGAGGCGCAGAAGGTGCTGCCAGTGACGGCGGAGGAAAACGTGTTCTAGCATGTAAAGAGAGGCCATAACAATGAAAAAATGGGTGGTAGAGGACTGGGAATTTGAACTGACCGCCACCGATGGGAAAGCAGGGCATTGCAGGCTTGGTTTGGAAAAAGGGGATCAGTTTGTTTTCCAATACGGGTGCCCCGACGGCATGTGCCCCAGAGTCATGGCACGGCTATATAATTACTGCGAAGTGATTACGTACGGCGGCGACTTTACATACAGCAAAGCATCGGCAAAGCGTTTGCTGAGAAATAAAAACAGCGTAGGTGTTCGGCGCAGCGGCGACTATACATACAGGGCCAGCAAGGAAAAATATGATTTGGATTTGTCATGTCCCTGTGGTTGCATAAAGTTTCATCTGAAAGCATACCCCATAAACCGCGATGAAAACGGAAAATATATCGGCAACAACCCAAGGCCGGAAGACTAAACGAAAAGCCCCCTCGTCTGGCGGCTCCCGCAGGAGACGCATGCGAGAGGGGGGGGGTTGTAAGGTCGGGGCTATATTCCTTTTGTTGCAGGATAAACTCCCTCATACACCCCATAGCGCTCCCGATACACGGGCACATGCCCCTCGATCGGGAGCGTTTCGCTTTTCACGCATAGCTGCCCCAAAGCATCTTTGGGATTTGCCCACACCCCAGCGCCTAAACCCGCCAGAATCGCCGCGCCGAAGCCGCTGCCCTCGTCGCCCGCCTCGAGAGTGACCACCGGCAGGGCGAAGGCATCGGCGAAAATCTGCCGCCAGAGAGGACTCACCGCGCCGCCCCCCGCGAGGATCAGGCGTTTAGCGGGGCCGGTGGCCATCCCGGACGAGTCCGGGGTAGCCGACATCAGGTCATATACCTGCCGCAAGGAGAACGCCACGCCCTCCAGCACCGCCCGGGCGAGGTCGCCCTTCGAGGTCTGCCCGCGCAGGCCCACGAAGCAGCCCGTGGCGTTCGCGTCGTTCACGGGGCAGCGCTCGCCGCTGAGGTAGGGCAGGAACAGCACGCCGTTCGCCCCGGGCGGGGAGAGAGAGGCGGCCTCGTCCAGGGCCCTGTAGCGCTCCCTGCGGGAGGCCAGGCGCGGGTCGCCCAGCAGGCCCTCGAGCCACTGGTAGCTCCCCGCCGCCGAGAGCGTGACGCCCATCACGTGGAACAGCCCCGGCAGGCAGGCCCGCGAGAACTGCAGCTTTGCGCCCTCATTTTCGAAGAAGGCGGGCACATGACGGGCGACCACGCCGCTGGTTCCCAGGGTGACGGCCAGTTGGCCGGCCTCCTCCAGGCCCATACCCACGGCGGAGAGCACGGCGTCGCCGCCGCCCGCGGCCACGGGCAGGCCGAACGGTAGTCCTGTTAATTCAGCCGCCTCTTTGGTGATTTTGCCGATCATTTCAGTCGATTGATATGCTTTCGCGAATAAATTCTCCGGTATCCCCAGAATGCCGAGGAGTTCACTGCTCCAGCGGCCATGCTGTACGTCGTAGAGGCCGGTGCCGCTGGCGTCGCTGACGTCCGTGGCAATCTCCCCGGCGAGCAGAAAATTGATGTAGTCCTTCGGGTTGATGATCCGTACGCAGCGGGCGTAGAGATCTGGCTCGTTCTCGCGCAGCCAGACGATCTTGCCGCCGGTGAAGCCCGTGAGCATGGCGTTGTTGGTCAAGCGCAGAAGGCCCCCGGGACCACCGGCGGCTTCAGTGATCTCTTTACATTGACCGGCGGTGCGCTGGTCGTTCCACAGGATGGCCGGGCGCAGGACCTGCATTTGCGCGTCCAGGGCCACCATGCCGTGCATCTGCCCGGAGAGGCCGATGGCCGCCGCGCGGGCGGGGTCGATCTTTTGCGTCAGGCGCGACAGGGCCGCACAGGCGCCGCGCCACCAGTCGGCAGGGTCCTGCTCGCTCCAGCCGGGGTGCGGGGCGGCGCAGGGGTACTCCTCGCTTTCGGAGGCCAGAAGGCGGGCGTTTTCGTCGATGGCGAGGGCCTTGCAGCTCGACGTGCCGACGTCCAGGCCGATGAGGATTTTTTGCATGGGTTCCCTCCTTGATTTTACTACAACGGCTGTACCACGATCACGCCGCCGTAGGCGAAATTGTCGTACATCCATCTGGAGTGCACCTCGGGCAGCCGGATGCAGCCGTGGGAGCCGATCGTGTTGAGGCGGGATTTGTAGTAGTCGTAGCTGTTGTTGGCCTGCCGCGGGACGCGATGGAAATAGACCGACCCGGTGATCCTCACACAGTCAAAAACAGTCAGATCCTCCACGCCGGCAATCCGTTTGGACTCGTCGCTGGTGTGCCACGAGAGGAAAAGGCTTTTCTTTCCCGGCAGGCCGCTCATCTCCTGCTTGTGCGTATACGTGCCCACAGGGGTGAGCCTGTCCTTGGTGGTGCCGCCCGTCGTGCAGGTGCAGAAGCGTATCAGTGTTTTGTTTTTATAGACCGAAACCGTCTGGTTCCTCTGGTTGACGATGGCCGCCCACGCCGCGTTTTGCGCGGTTGTATTCCCGCTCGGGATCGCCGTGGGATTGATGCGCTCTGTGTAGGACGTGCCCGAGGAGACGTAGGCCGCCTGCCCGTCGAATTCCACCTGCCAGCAGCCGTTTGTCTGCGCCGCGGACTTGAGCGCCAGAACGTCGCCGTGCTCGGCTTTCCTTGAGAGTATATTGGTGGTGGAGTTGAGGTCCGCGCTGGCCCGCACGTTGAGGTTCCCCGCGCATGTGACCCTGACGTAGTCCGTGTATTTGCTGTAATCGGGCTGCACCGCGAAATAGCCGCCGGGGCCTGGCTCGTTCACATACGTGGGATCGATGCGCTCCGTGTAGGCTGTGCCCGCGGAGACGTAAGCTGTCCGCCCGCTCCATTCCACCTGCCAGCAGCCGTTGACTGGCTCTGTGGACTTGAGCGGCAGAACGGTGCCCGGTTTGGCTGTCCCGAGTATATTGGTTGTGGAGTTGAGATCCGCGCTGGCCCTCACGTTGAGGTTCCCCGCGCATTTGACCCTGACGTACTCTATGCATTTGCACTGACCGGGCGGCACCTCGGAGGAGCCATCGGGCCTTATCTCGTCCATATAGGTGGTGCGTATGTAGCCGGTTTTGCCGTTAAAAGCCACCTTGAAGTAATAGGTGTAGCTGTTATACATGATGGTGGCGTCCTGCAAAAGCTCCAGCTGCTTGCCGTTTGCCAGGCTGCCGAGGCCCGCGGAAGTTGGACTGGCGCTTGAACGCACCGTTTCGGAGGACACGTAGCGAAGAACTACATATTTGCTCATTTCAGACAGCTCCTTTACATAATTTGTCACATACAATTATACTATGGCTGTCGGAGCTTGTCAAATGAAAAATGTTAATTCTTGGGACAAGATTACACGCTTGAGCGGATGGCTCGCACGCTGTAGCCCGCAGGCCACCCCTACAGTTGGGGAAAGCCGCACGAGGACGCGTCGCTCCGCGATACCTTCATCACCCGCCCGAGGCGGGAGCTTCCTCCACCGGAGGAAGCCTGGGGGATTAGGCATGAACGGGATTGGCATCTAAAGACCTGTAATGGCATCATGCCGCTTTGGCCTAATCCCCAAGGCTCCTCCCCGTGGGAGGAGCTGTCCGCCTCGGGCGGACTGAGGAAGGCATCGCGGAGCGACGCATAAGGGTAGCTTATGCCTATTTTACATCCTTCCATTCGGGGTGTTTGCGCAGAATGCGTTTCACCAAATACTTATATTGTTGTCCATACAACGGTGTTCCATGATCTTGCCGCCATTCTATATATGGCCTAAGAATGTTATAGAATTGAACAGCGGTATAACCGCTTGAGGTATTGAATAACCAAAAAGGTAATTGCCTATTTCGCAGCAATGTACCGGCTTGGTCGTAAGATAAAACCAAATAAGCCAGCTTGCTCCCATGCTCATTTAGTACATCCTCGGGGGAATAGTTTTCGGGAAGTTTGTGAACGATTTTTCTCGCTTCGATGTATCTTTCTTCCCGGTCATTGATGTAATATGCGTTGACCGCTTCCATTTTATTGCGATAAAAGGCAAATATGCTGACTACAATACCAGTGACACCTGAGATCGCGCCTATGATTCCGAATAACAATTCCATAGCAAATGCCTCCTCTACCCGAACATCACGCAGTTCATCACATGCTCCAAATACTCCTGCCTGCCGCTGCTGGTCTGGACGTCGCCCTTTTCCAGGGCAACGGCCTCCAGGGCGGGCAGGTCCATTTTGCCCTGCACGATGCCGAGGCCCAGTCCGGTCTCATACCCGGCGTAGCGGGCCTTCACGAACTCGTCCAGGCGGCCGTCGGCCTGCAGCTTCGCCGCCATGCGCAGCCCCAGGGCGAAGGCGTCCATCCCGGCGATGTAGGCCTGGAACAGGTCCCCGAAGGTGTTGGAGGCCCGGCGGGTTTTGGCATCGAAGTTCAACCCACCGGATGTAAACCCGCCCGCATTCAGCACCTCCAGCATGGCAAGGGTGGAGTCGTAGACATTCGTCGGGAACTGGTCGGTATCCCAGCCCAGCAGGGGGTCGCCGATGTTGGCGTCGATGGAGCCGAAGAAGCCCTCCTCGCGGGCCACGCGCAGCTCGTGCTGGAAGGTGTGCCCGGCCAGGGTGGCGTGGTTGGCCTCGATGTTCATGCGGAAGTCGCTGTCCAGGCCGTATTTGCGCAGGAACCCGATGGCCGCCGCGGCGTCGTAGTCGTACTGGTGCTTCATGGGCTCCTTGGGCTTGGGCTCGATGTAGAACGGCCCCGTGAAGCCGATGGAACGGGCGTAATCCCGCGCCATGGTGAACAACCGGGCGATGTTGTCCTGCTCCAGGGCGTAATTCGTGTTGAGCAGGGTCTCGTAGCCCTCGCGCCCGCCCCAGAACACGAAGCCCTGCCCGCCCAGCTTCACCGTGAGCTCCAGGGCCTTCTTCACCTGCGCGGCGGCGAAGGCGAAGACCTCCGGGGAGCAGCTGCTGGCCGCGCCGTTCTGGTAGCGGGGGTTGCTGAAGAGGTTCGCCGTGCCCCACAGCGGCGCGATGCCTGTGGCCTGCTGCAGCTCCAGCAGCTTATCGCTGAGCTTATCCAGCCGGGCGTTGGTCTCGCGCAGGTTGTCGGCCTCGGGCGCGATGTCGCGGTCGTGGAAGCAATAGAGATCCAGGCCGAGCTTCTGCATGAACTCGAAGGCGGCCTCGGCCTTGGCGTAGGCGCTGCTCATGGGGTCGGCGTGGCCGTAGCTCTTGTCGAGCGTGCCCACGCCGAACATGTCCGCACCCTCGGCGCACATGGTGTGCCAGTAGCTCATGGCGAAGCGCAGGTGGGCTTTCATCGTCTTGCCGAGGAGAAGCTCGCCGGGGTTGTAGAAGTGGAAGGCCAGGGGGTTCTTGCCGCCGGGGCCCTCGTAGGCGATGGCGGGGATGCTGTAGAAATCAGGCATGGTTCTCGCTCCAATCTTCTTTTAGTATCGCGCACATCACTTCGTCGATATACTGCCCGTTTTTGAGGAAGGCCTGCCGGTACGTGCCCTCGCACTTGAGGCCGCACTTCTGCTGCACGCGCCCGCTGGCGGTGTTGCCCTCAAAGTGCCCGGCGGAAACACGGTTGAGGTTCAGTGTGCCGAAGGCGCAGCCCAGCACCGCGGTGAGGGCTTCGGTCATGTAGCCCCTGCCCCAGAACGCGCGGCCCAGGAAGAAGCCCACGCTCGCGCGGTGGTGCGTGCGGTCGATGCCTCCAAGGCCGATGGTTCCCATGGGAGCGCCGGTTGCTCTGTCGCAGATGATCCAGTGGACGCCCTGGCCTTTCAGGAATCGCCTGCGGGCAGAGTGGACAAAGCCCTGTTCCTGCTTCAGCGTGACGCGCTCGAGGTTGTTCAGCAGCCAGCGCGAAACCTCCTCGTCGTGGAGGATGGCGACGAGGGCGGGGGCGTCGGATTTCTTCAACTCACGCAGGAGAAGGCGCTCGGTCTCGAGGGCGGGGAATTTTGGCTTGGGCATCAGAGCAGTCCTTTCAGGGCCACGGTCTCGTCGTGCTGCATGGTGTAGGTCCGCAGCCCGGCGGCCTCGGCCATCGCGACAAACTGCGCAGGGTCGGCGGTGTTTTTGGCGAACATGCCATAGTGGTTCGGGATGGCGAGCGACGCGCCGGAGCGCAGCGCCACCTGCACGGCCTCTCCGGCGTCCATGTTGCCCCAGCGGCCGTTGACGCAGCAGCAGACGATATCGGCGTCGACGCCCGCGCCCACTTCGTCGCCGTAGAGCGTGTCGCCGGTGACGTAGAGCACAATGCCTTCGGCGGTAATGACGAAGCCCACGCTGTCGGGGGTGTGGTCGGCATAGACCGCCTGCAGGGCGAAGCCGGGGAGTTCGAGCGTTTCGCCCCGCGCGATCGCGATGATCTGGTTCTCCCCGATGCCCGTGCCCAGGGCCAGGAGGGCCGTCTTGCAGCTCTCCGGGCAGACGAAGGTCACGCCCGCGGGGTCCATCTGCCGGATGAAGTCGGTGTCCAGGTGGTCCATGTGGTCGTGGGTGGCCAGGTAGTAGTCCGGATGCGCGTCCGCTGGGGCGATGGGCGGGGGCACGAGGCGCGCCAGGCCCTCCTTGGCCTCCACCATGTCGGATAGATAGGGGTCGAGGTAGACTGTTTTGCCACCGATTTGCATGGAATAGCCGCCCTGGCCCAGCCAGGTGAGGGTGAAGTCGTTCATGGGGTTTCTCCTTTTATCCATAGATGAATTTTCGTACAGCTTTTGCCTCGGCCTCCGGGTTGAGCCTGTACACCTGGGCCTCGATCGCTTCGGCGGCCTCGGCCGGTTCGAGCAGCGCGGCGGCCTCGGCCTCCTCGGGCATGAACTCCTCCGCCGTGCAGCAGTACACGTCCGAGGACCAACCGTAGGGCTCCCCTACCCTGCTGACCTTCTGCGCGTGGCCGCACACGGTGATGTATAGGCCCATCTGCAGGTCAGCCAGCCCGCGCTCGAAGGCGGCCTTGTCCCCCGGGCCGAGGCCCGTGCGGCCAAAGCCCGCCATGGGCTTGAGGTCGTGCACGGGCAGGGCGCCGTTCTGCTCCAGGCATTCGTGGATGTGAAGCGCGGCCCGGCTATATAGGCCATCCGCATAGGCCTCGGCGAAATCGCGGCCCTTGCGCCGCACGGCGAGGAAATACGGGTACCACTCGCGCGTGATGAACCCGGCCCTGCGCAGGAAAAACTTCGCGTAGGCGATATCGTCTCTTTCGTTGACAACGCGCGCGCGCCACTCCCAGGGGTCGCGGTCCGGGTCGCCGGAGAACCAGCGCACGGGGCTGTCCTCCGGCTGCTCGTTCCAGCTGTGGAGGAACACGGTGGCCACGTTGCTCTTCCCCAGGCCGAACTGGGAGAACCCGGCGGCGTGGAGTTCGCGGATGAAATCATCGTAATTATGGATCATGTTGACCTCCTCAATTGACCGACACGACGTGGCTCTGCTGCTGCGGGAAGATTATTCCGAACAAATTGCGCAGGTCGCTGTTCTGGAAGCAGTACATCGAAAACTCCCCGTCTATCTCCTCCGGCGCAACCCGGCCGAACAGCAGCCTGACAAGCCTGCTGCGCTCGATGTCCACCTCGCCGTGGGCCTGTTGGACTGGTGAAACATCGGTCAGCATGCCGTCGGCAAAGCTGAGCCGGTACGCCTCCTCCCGGCTGTGCACGGCAAGGGTGAACGCGCCCGTGAAATGCGCGTAGGGCGAGCATGCCAGCCTGTCCTGCAGGACATCGGCCACGCCCATGAAGAAGCGCGGGATGTCGCGCACCTTGACGAAGCCCAGCTCCGACGGCAGTTTTTTGTGATACAGCCCGCCGAAGACCATGTAGGCCGGGTGCGACTGCCCCAGCTTGAGCTTCAGCTCCTCCATCCCGTGTTTTTTGCAAAAGGCCAGCAGGTACGGGCGCAGCTGATGATACGAGGCGCTGCCGTCCAGCTCCAGCATGTAGATGCGCCGGTCCTTGCACTGCGTCTGGAAGAAGCCGCAGACCTCCCCGCCGGGGCGCCTGACGACGTAAAATTCACCCTCCGGGTTGCCGTTCATCATGTAGTCGAACTCTTTTTCACCGATGGCGGTGGCCAGGAGATTGCGCGCAAAGGTCGCCTCATACAGCCTCGCGATGGCCGGGATATCCGCGCCGCCCGCCTTTTCGATGCGCAGTTCTTTTCCCGCCGGCTCGCTTTCGACGATGTAGCTGTAGCCCTCCTCCTCGTTGGGCAGGGCATAGGTGTAGCCCAGGTGGGGGTACACGGCGTTCGTGCCGTAGACGCATTCGAAGAGATAGCCCCGCTCGTCGCAGATCGCCTCGACCCGGCGCAGGATACCCTTCACGATGCCTTGGTTCTGATACGCGGGCTCGCAGAAGACCTCCTCCAGCCGCACGGCCTGCACCGGCTTGCCGCCGTAGGAATAGGTCCAGGGCATATAAGTGGCAGAGGCCACCAGCTTGCCATTGTCTAAATCCTCGGCAATGACGAAGTTGGAGGCGTCGATGTGCGGGTGCCTGCCGTCCATCATGATGGTGAACCAGTTTTTCATGCGGGCCTTGTTGCGCGGGTTGTGCAGGCGCATCAGGAAATCCACAACCGCGGGAATGTCCTTCGCGGCCGCCTCCCGTATGGCGATGTTGGGGTCCATACGGCTACCTCCTCCTCCGTTTGTCCCAGCCATACCCCGCCTCAGGGGCGGAATCGTCGTTCATGGCGGGCAGGCTCATGCCGCCGTCGACCTTCAGGGTCACGCCGGTGATGTAGCTGGCTTTGTCGCTGACCAGGAATGCGACGGCGTTTGCGATGTCCCCTGCCGTGCCGAAGCGGGCAAGCGGAACCTTGTACGCCCACTCGCGCTCCAGGAATTCCGGGGTGTCGGGCCTGTGCACATTGGTCATCCCCGGGGACACGCAGTTGACCCGTATGCCGTAGAGGCTCAGGTCCAGGGCCTCGGACTCCGTCGTGCGGTTGATGGCGGCCTTCAACCCGCCGTAGACGCCGTCGTTGTGCCAGGCAACGAAGGAATGGACGGAGGAGATGTGCACGACGCTGCCCTTGATCTCCCGCTCGATCATGTGCCTGGCCACCGCCCCGGTGCACAGCAGCACCGCCCGGTAGTCGCAGCTGTACAGCAGGTCGATCTTGTCCGCCGTCAGGTCCGCCACGCTGTTAAATTTCGTCAGGCCCGCCACAGTCACCAGCACGTCGATGCGGCCGAGGTCCTCGACGGCCCGCGCCACGGCGATATCGGGCGCGTCCCGCTCCTCCATGGCGGCCTGGTAGTAGAAGCAGCGCCGCCCCAGGGCCTCGATCTCCCGCGCGGTTTCAACGGCGGCCTCCTCGCAGCTGTTGAAGGTGAAGGCGACGTCGTAGCCCTCCCGGGCAAGCAATACGGATGTCGCGTGGCCGATGCCGCGGCTGCCGCCGATGATTAAGGCACCTCGGGTGCCATGCGCATCATTCATTTCTTTTTCTTCTCCTTCTCCGCCTTCTTTGCCTTCCCTTCCTTTTTCTCCTTCTCGGCCAGCTTTTTGCGCAGCTCCGGGTTCACCTTAAAGAAGATCATGCTGCCGCCCACCACCTGTACCACCTCGCTGCCGGTCTGTGCGGCCAAGGCGTCGGCGGCTTCAAACGGGGTCTGGGGGCAGTGTTCGAGCAGCACCTTGCCCTTGAGCAGCTCACGCGTGCGGAAGGCCTCGAGCATCTGCGCGGCCACCGCGGGGGTGACGCCCTCCTTGCCCACCTGGAACACCGCCGGCAACGTGTTGGCCTGCCCGCGCAATTTTGCGCGCTCCTTGCTTGTCATATGGATTCCTTTCATCGCTGTGATTCCATTTATTTTATCACACCCACCTCCATTATGCAAGGGCTTTGACGCAAAATCTTGCGGCGGCCATGCGCAAAATCTTGCGCAGCACTTGACAAACGCGCGCATATGTAGTATAATTAAAGAGAATGCGAAACATATTAAGCAGGATGTATGTGACGTGAAAGGGAGTATTATGTTCAGACAAAAGAGAACGCTTCCGGTCATCATCGCGGGTTTGGCCGCGGTGGCCGTGCTGATCCTCTGCCTGGCGCTGCCCGGCGGGAAGCTCAAGGCCGAGGCGGCCGAGCGGGTCAGCATCTCGGGGTTGTGTGAACTGAAGCCGGAGGACTTCGCCCACGCGCCGCAGGGCGCCGGCGTCAGCTTCCGCAAATCGCCGGACATGAACAAGCGCGGCTCCCAGCGGGTGCGCCTGCTGCTCACCGACAGCGAGGGCCACAAGGGCCGCGTCACCTCCAAGCTGCTGCTGCTGCGCCTGCGGGACCTCAACTTCGAGCTCGGGGAGGCCCCGACGCTGCTCACCCCGCAGGACCTGCTGCTCGACAGCGCCAACACCGTCACCATCTCCTTCGCCGAGCCCCCGCCCCTGCTGGGCGCCATAGGGGAATACCCCGTCACCCTGCGGGTGGACCGACAGAGCTTCGATCTCACGTTGCGCGTGGCGGACACCATCCCCCCCTCCGCCCGGCCCGTCAGCCGCGAGGGCCAGCCCGGGCAGGTATGGACGCCCGAGGACTTCGTGCAGAACGTGTCCGACCGCTCCGAGGTGACGCTGCGCTTCGCCTCCCAGCCGGACTTCTTCCTGCGGGGCACGCAGGACATCACGGTGGTCATCACCGACGCGGGCGGCAACGTGACGGAGATCAAAACCACGCTGAAGATTTCCGGCGACGCCGTGGTGCCCATCATCGTGGGCGCGCAGGACATCGAGGTGGAGCGCTACAGCGCCATCGCCTACCGCGCGGGCGTGACGGCCTACGACGCCCGGGGCAACGAGATCGCGCTGACGGTGGACAGCAGCGGCGTGAACACCGACATGCCCGGGGAGTACTCCGCGCTCTACAGCGCCGTGGACGCCGCCGGCCAGACGGTGGAGGCGCGCGTGAAGGTCACCGTGCTGCCCGTGGGCGAGGACAAGGTGGCCGCCCTGGCCGACCCCATCCTGGCGCAGATCATCACCGACGACATGACCCCGACCCAGAAGGCCAAGGCGATCCACGGCTGGGTGAACGCCAATATCGCCTACACCGATGCGGGCGAGAAGGAGGACGTCCTGGACGGCGCGTACAACGGCCTGAAGCTGCGCCAGGGGGACTGCTACACCTACTACGCCCTCTCCAAGTACCTGCTGGGCCGCGTGGGCATCGAGGGCATCGACCTGCAACGCATCGAGGGCACGGACATGACGCACTATTGGATGCTGCTGGACCTGGGCGAGGGCTGGCGGCACTACGACACCACGCGGGTCAAGGCCGCGCAGTACCGCCCCAACAACGGCTTCATGATGACCGAGAGCCAGGCGCAGGCCTTCTGCAACGCCACCCACCAGCCCGATTTCTATACCTATCGGCCGGAGATGCTGCCGGAGGGGGTAACGATCGTTGAGTAAAACACTCGGCATCCTCGGCGGGCTGGGCCCGGCCGCCAGCTGCTATTTCTACGACCTGCTCGTGCGCCTGTGCCCGGCCAGACGGGACCAGGACCACCCGGACCTGCTGCTTTATAGCAAGGCCTCCATCCCCGACCGCTCAGCCTACCTGCTGGGGGCCGGGGAATCCCCCTTGCCCGCGCTGGTTGAGGGCATCCGCCTGCTGGAGCGCGCCGGCGCCGAAGCCATCGCGGTGCCATGCGCCACGGCGCACCACTTCCATCCCGAGATGCGGGCCGCGGCGAACGTGCCAGTGCTCAACATGCTGGAGCTCACAGCAAAGGCGCTGCGCCGGGCGGGCGTCACAAGGGCGGCGCTGCTGGCCACCGAGGGCAGCTACATCTCCGGGGCCTTCGCCGCCGCGCTGGAGCGGGAGGGCGTCGCCCCCCTGCTGCCCTCGAAGGAGCACCGTGCCGCCCTGATGGACGTGATCTACGGCATCAAGTCGGGCCACATGCCGGGGGCCGAGGTCCTCGAGGCCCTGGCCGCGCCACTGGTCGCAAAAGGGGCGCAGAGGGTCATCCTCGGCTGCACGGAGCTCTCGCTGTTCGCGCAGGCCGGATTGCCCATAATCTACATCGACGCCATGCGGGTGCTGGCGGAAGAACTGTTATGTTATAGGGGGTAAGGATGCAGCGCATCAACGTATTGGAATACCTCGATGAGATCGCCGTCCGGCTGCCGGACAAGCCCGCCTTCTGCGACGACGGGCTGCAGCTGTGCTTCGGCGCGCTGGACCGGCGCTCGCGGGCGGTCGGTTCGGCACTGGCGGCAGGCGGCTTCTATGGCGAGCCCGTGGTCGTCTTCATGGAGAAGGGCCCGGCGGCGGTGTCGGCCTTCTTCGGCGTGCTGCGGGCCGGGTGCTTCTATGTCCCCTTGGACGAGGAGATGCCCCGCCACCGCATCGAGCTCATTTTTGAATTGCTGCAACCGCGGGCGGTGATCTATGACCAAAGCACCCAAGCCGCGCTGGAGGGTCTGGAGTTCCACGGCGCGGCGCTGGCCTATGACGACCTGATCCAATCTGAAATTGACGGGCCCGCCCTGCAGAAGATACGGGCGAGGGCCATCGACACCGACCCCATCTACGTGGTGTTCACGTCGGGCTCCACGGGCAAGCCCAAGGGCGTGGCGGCCTGCCACCGCTCGGTGATCGACTATGTGGAAAACCTGTCCGCCGTGCTGCGGATTGATGAGGATACCGTCTTCGGCAACCAGGCCCCGCTCTATGTGGACGCCTGCCTGAAGGAGCTCTACCCCACGCTGATGTTCGGCGCGACGACGTGGTTCGTGCCCAAGAGCTATTTCAGCTTTCCCCTGAAGCTGGTGGAATTCCTCAACGAGAAGCGCGTGAACACCGTGTGCTGGGTGGCCTCGGCCTTCACGATGGTGGCGGCCCTGCGCATCCTGGACGAGCTGCGGCCCGAATACCTGCGGACCATCGCCTTCGGCAGCGAGGTCTTCCCCATCAAGCAGCTGCGCGCCTGGCTGAAGGCCTGCCCGGACGCCCGCTTCCTCAACCTCTACGGCCCCACGGAGGCCACCGGCATGAGCTGCTACTATGAACTGCCCGCTGATTTCGACGGCGACAAGGTGCCCATCGGCGGGCCGTTCCAAAACACCGACGTATTCCTCCTGGATGACAACAACGCCCGCATCGGGCAGCCCGGCGTACCCGGCGAGATCTGCATCCGGGGGACGTGCCTCACGCTGGGGTATTACGCCGACCCGGAGCGCACCGCGCAGAGCTTCACGCAAACCCCGCTGCATGGGCGCTACGACGAGAAAATCTACCGCACGGGCGACCTCGCGCAGTACAACGAGGCGGGCGAGCTGATGTTCCTCTCCCGCAAGGACTACCAGATCAAGCGCGCGGGCTACCGTATCGAGTTGGGGGAGATCGAGTCCGCCGCCCACAGCGTGGAGGGCGTGCACGCGGCCTGCTGCCTGTTCGACGACGCGCGCAAGAAGATCATCCTGTGCTATGCCGGTACGATTTTGCGCCCCGATTTGAACGAGGCGCTCAAGGGCAAGCTGCCGCAGTATATGATGCCCAACGTGATCCACCAGCTGGACACCCTGCCCCTGACGCCGAATGGCAAGATCGACAGGAACGGACTGAAGGAGAGATATATGAAGTAGAGACGCACTGCTGTGCGTCTCCCGATATGCCGCTTTTATGCGGAGACGTTGTGCGTCTCCCGATATGCCGCTTTTATGCGGAGACGCACAGCAGTGCGTCTCTACCAACTCACCAAAGGAGTCACCTATGGACGAACTTCTCGCCATCCTCAACGACCTCTACCCCGACGTGGACTTCGCCACATACGACGCCCGCGTGGACGGCCCGCTGATCCAGTCCATGGAGATGGTGGAGCTCATCACCGCCATCGAGGAGAAATTCGACGTCGAGTTCCCGCCCAGCCTCATGGGCGACCCAGACCACTTCCACTCGGCCGGGGCCATCTGGGAGCTCATCCAGCGCCTGGAGGACGAATAATTGCCATTCACGAGCCTGGCGTTTGTCGGCGGGCTGTGCCTGCTGTTCGCGCTGTACTATACCCTGCCTAAGAAGGCCCAGTGGCCCCTGTTGCTGCTGGCCAGCCTGGGCTTCTACTATCAAGCGGGCTGGCAGGGGCTGTGCTACGTGGCCTTCACGGTGCTCAGCACATGGCTGGTGGCGTGGCGCATCGCCACCATGCAGGCAAAGCAAAAAACATATGTCGCCGCGCACCGGGCCGAGCTCTCCCGGGAGGAGCGCAAGGCCTATAACGCCGGGCAAAAACGCGCGCAGCGTTGGTGGCTGCTTCTGGGCATGGTGCTGAATTTCACCATCATGGCATTCATGATCACCCTCAACAGCACTGCACTGAAAGACACGATCAAACTTGACATCTTCGTGCCCATCGGCATATCGTATTACACGTTCCGCATCATGGGCTACCTCATCGATGTCTTCTGGGGCAAGGCCGAGGCGCAGAAGAACCCCGCCAAGCTGGCCCTGTTCACGGCCTTCTTCCCGCAGGTGTGGCTGGGGCCCATCAGCCGCTACGATTATATCAGCGAGAGCCTCTTCGGCCCGCATAAATTCGACTGGGATGCCTTCCAGGCCGGGGCGCAGAGAATAATACTGGGCTATTTCAAGAAGCTGGTCGTCGCCGACCGACTGGGGATGGCCATGGGGGAGCTCAAACAGATGGGCGGCATGCCGGCCCTGTTCGCCATGGTCGTCTGGGCCGCGGAGCTCTACTGCGACTTCACCGGCGGGATGGACATCGCCATCGGCGTCGGCGAGTGCTTCGGCATCCGGATGGAGGAGAACTTCCTGTCGCCCTTCCGCTCGAAGAACATCTTCGAATACTGGCGGCGCTGGCACATCACCATGGGCACGTGGTTCCGCGACTACGTGTTCTATCCCATCTCAGTCGCAAAACCTCTGCAAAAATTGACAGGTCATTTAAAATCCCGGGGGGCGAAGAGGCGCGTGCCGGTGTACATCGCCACGATCGTCACGTGGTTTGTCACGGGCATCTGGCACGGCGTGGCGTGGAACTACATCGCCTGGGGCCTCGCAAACGGCGTGGTGATCCTCATTTCGCAGGAGCTGCAGCCCCTCTACGAAAAATTCCATAAGCGCTGGCCTAAGATGCAGGGCAAGGCCTACGACGCCTTCCAGGTCGCGCGCACGTTTTTGCTGATGGCCTTCATCCGCGCGTTCGACATCTACCGCGACGTCCCGCTCACTTTTTCGCGCTTCGCGTCGATTTTTGTCAAGCCGCAGTTCGCAGCGCTGGCACAGGCCGTGCAGACATTGCCCTGGCTGGACTGGCTCGTGGCGGGGTTGGGCATCTGCCTGCTATTCATCGGCACAAAGCGCCTGCGGAAGCTGCCTTCTTTCATTTGGCTGCTGCTGGTGCTTGTCATCCTGGTGTTCGGCATCTACGGGCTTGGCTATGACGCCTCGGCGTTCATCTATACGAGGTTCTGACTATGAAAAAAATGCTCGCGCTCACTCTATTCATCATCATTTTCCTTCTCGCGCTTTTCGGCGCGCAGAACTTCCTTATGCCAAAATACATGGACGAGGCACGCGAGGGCAGGCTCACGGCGGAATATTACAGCGACGCCCACCGCAACGACGTGCTGATCATCGGGGACTGCGAGGTCTACGAGAACATCTCGCCCGTCACGCTGTGGGAGGAATACGGATTCCCGGGCTACATCCGCGGCAACGCCCAGCAGTTGATCTGGCACAGCTGGGCCATGCTGGCCGACGCCCTGCGCTACGAGACCCCGAAAGTGGTGGTGCTCAGCGTGCTGGCCATGATGTACGGCGAGCCGCAGAAGGAGACCTACAACCGCATGGCCCTGGACGGCCTGCGCTGGTCGCGCACGAAATATGAGGCCATCAAGGCCTCTATGATGCCCGACGAGACCGTAGCGTCGTACCTCCTGCCCCTGCTGCGCTTCCATGGCCGGTGGAGCGAGTTCACCCGTACTGACTTGCAGTATTATTTCACCAGGCGGCAGGTGGGCATCGCGGGCTTCGCCATGCGCAGCGACGTCAAGCCCGTGGATTGGATCCCCGATCCCATCCTCCTGCCGAATTACGATTTCGGCGATAAAGCTTGGGAATACCTGGGCAAAATCACCGCCCTCTGCAAGGAGAAGGGCATACAGCTGGTATTGTTCAAAGCGCCCAGCCTCACGCCCCACTGGTATGCCCAGTGGGATGAACAGATCACGCAGTATGCGCGGGCGCATGAGCTGGCCTATCTCAACGCACTGGATGTGCAGGACGAAATCGGGTTAGACTATGCTTTGGATACCTACGACATGGGCCTGCACCTCAACCGCCAGGGGGCCGAGAAGATGGCCCGCTACCTGGGCGGGTTTTTGCGGGAACACTGCCCGGAGCTGGAGGACCGCAGGGGCGACCCGGCCTGCGATTGGACAGTAAAAATCGCGCAATACCATGCCATGCAGGCCGCGCAGGAGAAAGAAATTGCCGAAACCAGCAAGGTGGAGACGCTGTTTGTGCCGGAGAAATATTAGCATTTAGATAGGAGAACCCCATGAAAAAACTCATCGCGTTCCTTTTAGCGGCCCTTTTCGTCCTGGCCCTTGCGGCCTGCGGGGACAACCCACCCACCCCCACTGGGAACAACCCCACACAGCCCCCGACGCAATCCGTGCCCACCGGTGATACCCCCGCGCACAGCGGCATCTACTTTGCGCCAGGCGGTGTGCGGCTGGAGTTGGGCGCGGACCCTGTTCCGGCCCTGGAGGCCCTGGGCGACCCCCTGAACACCTTCGAGAGCCAGAGCTGCGCGCTCAAGGCGAAGGACATCAACTACAGGTATCCCGGCTTTGTCCTCACCGTGACCTATCCGGAGCAGGGCGACGACTATATCACCCAAATCAACCTCACCAACGACGACCACAAAACCCCCGGGGGCATCACCATTGGCAGCGCCTTCGAGGAGGTGGTTGCGGTCTATGGCACGGATTACAGGGAGGACAACGGCCATTTTTACTACACCGAGAACTTGAATACGCTACACCTTGCCGTCACAAACGGCGCGGTGTCACAGATTACCTATGAATACAAGTTTACCTGATAGGCTATAAAAAAAGCCGCCGATCAGTAACCTGACCGGCGGCTTTTATTTTTTACTGGCACAGCCCCTTCGTCTCCCGGGCGATCAGCAGCTCCTCGTTCGTCGGCAGCACAAACACCCGCACCTTGCTGCCCGGGCCGGAGATCTCGCCCTCCACGCCGCGCTGGCAGCGCTCGTTGGCCTCGTCGTCAAAGGTGACGCCCAGGTACGTCAGGTGCTTGCACACGTCGGCGCGCAGGTCGAAGGTGTTCTCGCCGATGCCGCCAGTGAACACGATGGCGTCCACGCCGTCCATGGCCGCGGCGTAGGCCCCGATGAACTTGCGCACCTGGTAGCGCTGGATCGCGCGGGAAAGCTGAGCGCGCTTGTCTCCCGCCAGGGCCGCGGCCTTGATGTCCCTGTCGTCGCTGGAGATGCCGGAGACGCCCAGCGCGCCGGAGAGCTTGTTGAGCACCTCGCCGGCCTCGTCGGGGCCCCAGCCCTCCTTCTGCATCAGGTACAGCACCGCGGAGGGGTCCACCCCGCCGCAGCGCGTGCCCATCAGGAAGCCGTCCAGGGGGGTCAGGCCCATGCTGGTGTCCACCGACTGCCCGTATTTCACCGCAGTGATGGACGAGCCGTTGCCCAGGTGGCAGGTGACGACCTTCAGCTCGCTCAGGGGGCGGCCCATCACCTGGGCGCAGCGGTCGCTGACGAACTTGTGCGACGTGCCGTGGAAGCCGTAGCGGCGGATCTTGTATTTTTCGTAATATTCATACGGCAGGGGGAACATGTAGGCCTCGGGGGGCATGGTGGAGTGGAACGCCGTATCGAACACCGCCACCTGGGGCAGCTCCTCCCCGAACACCGCGCGGCAGGCCCGGATGGCCGTCGCGATCGGGGGGTTGTGCAGCGGCGCCAGCTCCGAGAGGTCCTCGATCTCCCGCAGCACCTCGTCGGTGATGCGCACGCTGCGCTGGAGCTTCGGCCCGCCCTGCACCACGCGGTGCCCCACCGCGTTGATCTCCTCCAGGGAGTCGATCACCCGGGTTTCGAGCAGGGCGTTCTTCACCGCCAGGAAGGCCTGCGCGTGGTCCTCCATGGGGATGAGGGCCTTCGTCTCCTCCCCGCCCGGCAGCTTCGCCTCAAAGATGCTGCCCTCCAGGCCGATGCGCGTGCAGCCGCCCACGATGCGCGCCCGCTCGTTCTCCATATCGATCAGCTGGAATTTCAGCGACGAGCTGCCAGCGTTGATGACGAGAATGTTCATGATACTCCACCCCTATGCTTTTTATGAAACCCCAATATTATACAGCATCCGGGCGGCATTTGCAAGAGAAATTGCAAAAAAAAATGACACCCGCAGGCCCGGATGTCAAAAGACGCGGCTATAAGCCCGCTAGATATTGACAAAATGCTCCATCAGGTTGATTTTCGAAGCTTCCCAGTAAATCATCAATACGCCGCTCTCCATCGTGATGAAGCCCTCGCCGCCGTCCAGATAATTGTTCACGCCCCGCGGCGTGTCATACCGTAAGGTTTCGTTCTCCATGTTGTGCCGCATCCCCCGGATGGTGACGCCGGTGGCCTCCCCCCCATAGGCGAAAACGGACACCGCGCCGCTGCCGCAAAGGCGGAGCTCGCCTTTATCCGTCAGGGTCGTAATACATTCATGGTTGCCCTGTATCATGGCGAACGCGCCGAGCCGAGCCGCCCGCACCAGCAGCTGCCGGTTGGCCGCGGTGTAATTCATACGCCCACCGCTAGCCCCCGTGAACAGGAAGTGCCGCATCCCTCGGTGGTAGCCCTCCGCGAAGGCTAGACTCATGTCCGTCCCCCGTTTTTCGGGGGAGGTCTTTATGATGAGAACGTCTTCGGGCAGGTCATAGTCGACCTCGTGCAGGTCGCCCACGATCATGTCCGGCACGATGCCCCATTCCTTGAGATAATTCGCGCCCTCGTCCACGGCGATGACGAAATCCTCCGGCTGAACATCAATGCGCACTGCGTCGGGCGACGCGCCGACAAGAAAACAGGTCTGCATTTTACAATTCCTCCCCCTTAAACCGCTGAAATTGCATATAAAAAGAAATTTAACATTTGAAATTATATCACAATAGATAACACAATGTCTAGATATATTTTCAACAAATTGGTTGGTTGGATTGAAACGTTTTATAGTGAATCTATCCAAAAGCCCGCCACCTTGCGTGACGGGCCATTTGTGTGATATCGGACCCCTAAAACTTCCCACCGCCGCCGCCGTGGCTGCTCCCGCTGGAGCTGCTGTGGCCGCCGCCGAAGCTGCCGCCCCCGCCGCCGTGGAAGCTCCCGCTGGAGCTGGTGTGCCCGCCGAGGCTGCTCCCGCTGCTGGGCGGCGGGTCATCCGGCAATTTGATGCTGGTGGTGTTGGAGTACAAAAAGATGTCCTGCTTCTCGGTGAGGTTGAAATTTTGCAGGTAGCTCTGCGCCGTCACCGCCGTGCGGATGGTGTTGTGCTTCTTCTTCATGGAGCCCACCACAGCGAAGGCGATGATCATGCCGACCAAGGAGAAGAAGAGGAACAGGCCCCCGTTGAAGTAGAAGTATGACGAGCCCTGCCAGGTGTAGTCGTTGTCGTCATTGTTATTATAATTATTGTTGTTGTTGCTGCCGGTGTAGTTCTCCAGATACCGCTGCGCCTCGTCCAAAAAGCGCTCGAAGCCCTCAAAGTACAGCCCGTCCCCGAGCTCGGGCACGATGGCGTCGATGATCTCGTCAATCTCGTAGTCGCCGAACACTGAAAAGCCCCTGCCCTTGGTGGAGATCCAGATTTCGCGGCTCTCCATGTCCAGCAGAAGCAGCGCGCCGCTGCCCGTGGTGATGTCGTCGGTCGACTCCTCCCGCCAGCCGTAGCCGCCGTAGTCGAAGAAGTCGTCAGCGTAGTCCATGTGCGTCTTGCCGTCCAGGCCGCGCTCCGTCAAAATCACAATGTCCATCTCATATTGCGCAATGATTTCACGGGCGTGCGCGTCCAGAAGGCCGATATCTGTATCGGAAAGCAGATTGGCGCCATCCACCACGCGCGGGCTTTCTTCGACGATCCCGGCGGGGTATTTGCCGACGTACGGCTCCGTTGTGACGGCGGGCGGCGCGTAGTAGGCCTCCAGGTATTTCTCCGCCTCATCGAGGAAGCGCGAGAAAGCGGCCCTGTACTGCGCGCTGCCCAGCTCCGGCGTGATGGCATCGATGATGCGGTCCACCCTGCTTTTTGGGAACACCGACAGGCCCGCGCCCTTGGTTGAGATCCAGACGTCGCGCTCCTGCATATCCAGCAGCAGCATTACGCCGCTGCCCGTGGTGATGTCGTCGGTCGCCTGTTCGCGCCAGCCGTAGCCCTCGTAGTCGAAGAAGTCGTCGGCGTAGTCCATGGGCGTCTTGCCGCCCAGGCCCCGTCGCGTGACGATGACGACGTCCATATGATATTCCAGGGCCATCTCCCGGGCGCGGGCGTTCAGGGCCTCCACCGGCACCGACATGAGCAGGCTGGCGCCGTCCACCATACGCGGCAGGCTCTCATCGATGCCCGCGGGGTATTTCGCAGCCAGGGTGGGCACCTGCGCTGACAGTGCCAGCGCCGCGCACAGCAGCAGGGCGGTGAGCAGGCTGCGTATGCGTTTTTGCATCACAGCACACCTCCCAGCATGGCCAGAACGGCCCCGAGGGCCGCCACCCCGCCGAAGATCGCGAAGAACCACGCCACCGCGCGTCCGTTGTCCACGGGCAGCTCGCCGATGAACTTGCCGGTCTGGCCATTCATGGCAAAGCGGTAGAGCTTATCCTTCCAGGTGCAGTTGAGCGTCCACACGGGCAGCAGGGCGTAGCGGGCGCTCATGCGGCTGACCCAGTACTGCTCGTTCTCTTTTTTGCAGCCGCCGATGAAGCCCCCCGTGGTGCCCAGGAGGGCCTGCTGCAGGCTGGTGGCGGCCCGCCGCTGGGCGCGCTGCCCGCACTCCTGCGCCCCCACGTCGTAGCGGTCGGCCAGGTAGCCCGAGAGGTAGGTCATCTGGAAGGGCCGCAGCTCCCGGTAGTCGTAGGGCTCCACGGCGTCCATCATGGCGTCGTCCATCTTCCTCGAGCCGTCCGCCGGGATCCGTACAAAGCTCGCGGTTCCCGCGCGCCGCAGCTGGTAGTGGTCGGTCTTGGTGTACTGGTAGTGCTTGTCGCTCCAGGTGGTCGTCTGCGTGGCGCGGTAGCTGGCCCGCGCGCCCGTCTCGCAGTCGAACAGCCAGAAGGGCACGTACACCCCGGTGATCTCGCCCAGGGTGTTCTCATCCCGGAACTTTTTCGGCAGCAGGCGCTTGCCCTTGAGGTTCTCCGCGAAGGCGGCGATGGCGGCCTGTTTGTCCAGCTTGAAGGGGATGACCTCGTCGGGCCGGAAGGCGCCGCCCAGCTGGGTGGGCAGCACTGCGGGGTTGCCGCAGTAGGGGCAGCGGGTGGCGGCGGTGGTCGCGTCGCCGATGAGCTCGCCGGCGCAGCTGGGGCAGCGGTAGCCCTGCAGGCCCGCGTCGTCCCAGGGGGTGCCGCCTGGCTCGAGCGGGGCGTCCTCGTGGGCCTCCTCCTGCGCGGCGTTGAACTGCCGCAGGGCCTCGGCGTCGAACTCCGTCTCGCAGTAGGGGCACTTCATGCGCTGCAGGCTGCTGTCGAAGTTGATGCCCGCGTTGCAGCACGGGCACTTGTATTCCAGGACCGATGGCATCTCTCATCACTCCTTTTCTCGGACTCTACCTTCTGAACACCTGCACGGCGTTGTGCACGTTGTCCACCACAACCTGCGTGTGCCTGCCCGCGTCCTCCCCGTCCACCGTCCAGGGCTCGGGCTCTTCAAAAGTGAACTCCACGTGGCGGGTCTGCACCAGGCGCACGTTGTCGTCCTTGTTGAACTGCTTGGCCGCCAGCTTCATGATCGAGGAGGCCATCTCCGCCGCGCTTTTGGGATAGCGCACCAGGATCATCTCCAGGCGGCCGTCGTTGAGGCCGACGACGCTGCGGCTGAGCTTGAGCGTGCCGGCGATGGAGGTGGAGTTGCTCACCGCGCAAAAGATGAACCTGCCCTCGGTCTCAAAGCCCTCGGCGGTGCGCACCTGCATCTGGATGGGGTGGATGCCCCGCACCGCGGCCGGCGCCTGCGCGAAGTAGGCCATGCGCCCCAGCTGGTTCTTCAGTTTTTGCGGCGTGTTGTAGGAGATGTCGACGAACGCGCCGAAGGAGGCCGTGTAGCACCAGTAGACCTCGTTGTTGAACAGGCCCATATCCTGCCACAGCGGCTGCCCGTTGAGGATGACGTCGATGGCCTCGGTGTTGTTGTTGATGGGGATCTGCAGGGTGCGGGCCAGGTCGTTGGTGCTCCCGGCGGGGATGTAGCCGACCAGAGGCCGCCGTTCCGGCGGTATGGTCATCATGCCGTTGATCACCTCGTTGAAGGTGCCGTCGCCCCCCCGGCAGACCACGACGTCGAAGTCCCCCGCCCGCCGGCTGACGATATCGGTGGCGTCGCCCTTGCAGCGCGTGGTGTAGACCGTGGTCTCCAGCCCGTTGACGCTGAACAGCTCCGTGATGTTGAACAGTTGCGTCTTGGTGGTGCGTTTGCCCGAGATGGGGTTGATCACCACCAGGGCCCGCTTGCCGTCGAAATAACTTTTCATCCCTCGTCCTCCCCAGTTGCAGACAAAAAATAAAATTTCCGGGTATCCTATAAGCAAACGAAATCAAGGAGCGCAGAGCATGTCCAGAAAGAAAAATCCCAAAACACTCAGCGAACAGAGGACCCTGCCCATCCAGTCGCAGGACGCCCGCGCACCCAAATCCAACGCCGCCCGGCAGAGCGACGCCAATGTCAAACGGGCGAAAAAGTGGCAGGAGGAACACGAGGCCTAGCGGAACAACCCCTCCATGCCCTTCCTTCTCGGCGGCTGCGGGCCCACATGCGCGCAGTTGACCAGTATGATGTCGTCGCCGATGACCTCGATGTCCTCCCAGCGGACAAACAGCTCGTCGCGCTGGAACAGGCCCAGCCCCCGCGCCCGCCCGCAGACCACCAGGGCCACCACGCAGCCCGTGCAGGTGTCCACCTGGCAGTCCACCACGTTGCCCAGACGGCAGCCGGATTTCTTGTTGATGACGTCCTTGTTGCGCAGCTCCGTGATACAGCAGTGCATGCTCTTCGCCTCCGCATGGAAAGTCTGGTTATTCCTATGCGGGGGACGCCCATTTAATTCGCCTTCACCCGGAACACCTTCACCCCGTGTGGGGCTACATTGCAGCGGATCTCGTCCGCCACGGGCTGCGACATGTGGCTCCACAGGTCCGTCACCTCGTAGCTGTCCGCGAAGGGCAGGTCCACGAAGTCCTTGGCGGCGACGGAGGCGATGCGCAGGCTGAAGGGCCTCATCTCCGACGCCTTGTTGAAGAAGCAGATCGCCACCTCGCCGCCCGCCAGTGGCTTGACGAGGATGTCCTGCACGCCCGTGGAGTCGATCCTGCGGCACTGCGCGCCCAGCGGGTCCTGGTCGATGGCGATCATGGCTTTGTTCGTCACGATTTTATAGGCCGTGTTGGCGGTGTCGGCCGTGCCGTCGGCCTTCAGGAATTCGCGCACGTCGTTGCCCAGGATCAGCGGGGCGGCCATCATGCACCACAGGGAGAAATGCGCCTTGTTCTCCTCATAGTTTAGCCCGCCGTTGCCGACCTCCAGCATGTCCGGGTCGTTCCAGCCGCCGGGGCCCGCGTACTTCCACAGGCGCACGTTGATCTCGTAGATCGCCAGGATGCTGGCCCAATTGGGGAAGATATCGAGGGTGGTGCGCCAGAGGTTGCCCGCCTTTTTGCCCCACTTCCACGGCAGGTTGAAGCCCCACTCGCAGATGGAGTAGGTGATCTTCTTCTCCGGCACGCCCGCGGCCTCGGCGTACTCCCTGGTGGCCCTCTGCAGGGCCCTGCCCATCTTGGCGTACTGATAGGCCGAGGAGTCGAACCGCGAACCGATGGGGTTATAAATTTTGATGGAGTTGACGCCCTTCTTGAGGTTCACGATCACCTGGTGGCGGCCCTCCTTGGTCACCATGGCCCAGGTGGGCGGGAAGATGGTGTCGCAGGCGAATTGCCCGTTGACCTCGATCACCGCGAATTTCTCGCTGTGGCTCTTCTTGCGGATGCAGATGGTCAGGGCGTGGGGGCCGTCCTCCTCCGCGATCACCTGCGGGAACACCGCCGCCCCTCCAGCATAGCCCAAGCCCGCGATGTACCTGCCGGTGTCCAGCCTGTCGTAGTCCACGATGGCGGCGTTGCCCTCCAGCACGGCGTCGTCCGCCTCGTAGATGTCCTCCGTGCCGCTGCCCAGCGCGCCCACGGCGATCTTCTCGATGCAGGGCCCGCGCAGGGGCAAAATTTTGTGGTTGCAGAAGTCGTATTTGAAGTACTCCACGCCCCATTCTGCAACTGTGCGCGCGTCAATGTCCTCCCTGTCCAGGCTGGCGGGCAGGTCCTGGCAGGTGCGCGTGCCGTTGGAGGAGTAGATGCCGAGCTTCAGCCCTTTGGCGTTCACCTGCCGGGCGAGCTCCGCGATGCCGCTGGGGAAGGTGACGAGGTCCGGCAGCAGGCGGCCGTTCGCGTCGCGCTGGGCGCTCTGCCAGCAGTCGTCGATGTTCACGTGGACATAGCCGGCCTCGGCCAGGCCGGTTTTCGCCATGGCGTCGGCCACCTCCAGGATCAGCGGCTCGCTGATGCGGTTGTGGAAGGTGTTCCAGCTGCTCCAGCCCATGGGCGGGGTCAGCGCCGCGCCGTTGCCGTAGTCCTCGCCGAGGTCGAGGTTCACCTTCACCAGCTGGGCGACCTGTTTGGCGTCCGTGGGCAGCTCCTCGATGCGCTGCTCCTTGGCCGCCTTGCCCAGGGCCGCACCCAGGGCGTACGCCCCCGCGACGATGCCCGTCCCCTTGATGATATGCTTCAAAGCCATAGCAAAAGCCTCCTTGCGCTTACTGTATCCATTATACCTGATCTTCGCGGAAAAGAAAAGAGTTTTTTCAGTTTATTCTTTGTGACTTTTTGGTGCTCGGCACAACCACCCCGGCCCTTCAGGCCACCCCTCCCAGGAGGGGAATTGGCTTCTCCCCGCCAGCGGCCACAGAAAATTCCCCTCCCAGGAGGGGTGGCGCGCAGCGCCGGGGTGGTTACGCGCTGCGCCCTCACGCCAGCCGCAGGTACACGCACGGCCCGCACCGCCTGGGCACGGGCAGCCCGTCCTTCAGCAGCGAGCAGGGGTGCTCGCCGCCCTGGATACAGATGGGCGTGTCTTCCGGTACGGTGCGCTGTGGGTTCTTCGCCTGCACCTGCCGCTCCAGCCAGGCCGACTGCGTCTCGAGGCGCTCGCTGTTCCAGATCTCCAGGTGGTCGTCCACGCCCAGCAGGGCCAGCAGGCCGCCCCGGGGGGCGCCCAGGCGCTCCATCAGCCGCCGCGGCAGGTCGAACGAGCCGTTGAGGTTGGGCCGCAGCTGCGCCACGGAGTCCTGCATGCGGCCCAGGTACGCGTTCACCGCCTGCATATTGCCCGCATAGGCGGCGCAGAGCTGCCGGTCCACGCGGGCGAGCAGCTCCTCGGCCCGCTCCTCCCGGCACAGGTACAAAAACTGCGCGCCGAAGCACAGCAGCGCGGGGCTCTCGCCCCACAGGCGGTGCATCTCCTTGCGCACCCGGGGCGGCAGCATCACAGCGCCCTCGGGCCCCAAGGCGAGGGAATACCGGCCCTCAAACACGGGAATCCTCCTCCTCGCAGGCGTAGAGCGCGCCGCCCATCCAGACGAAGCGCCGCCCGAACACCACGAAAAATTTCTCCAGCAGGTCGCCGAGGTAGACCCGCTCGCCCAGCTCCAGCTCCGGCAGCAGCAGGCTCTTCACCTCGTGCACGCAGCAGACCCACAGCGCGCTCTGGGTGCGCGTCACCCCCGTGGCGCGGGGGAACACCCCGTGGCCGCCCACGCGCATCACCATGTCCCGCTCCTGCAGCGAGAACTGCACCAGCGCGCCGCGCGCCGGCACGGTGAACCACAGATCCGCGCCGTCACAGGCGATGTCGTAGGCGTCGCAGCCCTGGTATTCCAGGGGGAAGGAGGCCCCCAGGCGGCCGTCCGGGCGGAACAGGCGCAGCACGGAGTCCGCGCGCAGCACGGCGCAGCCCCCGTCGGCCAGGCGCGCGGCGCGGCAGGTGAAGTATTCCATCAGGCTGTCGGCGACATAGTTGCCGCTCTCCCCGAATTTCAGCTGCAGGTAGGCCGTCTCGGTGATCGGGCGGCACTGCAGGCTGCCCCAGTCGCACAGATAAAAAGACGCGAAGACGGAGCCGTCCGCCTTCGTATCGCGCTGCGCGTATGCGATTGCCTGCCCGTTTGCCGCAACGTCCACAACATTTGTCGCAATCGTAGCTAAATTCATGGGCCGTATCCTCTTAGAGCTCTTTGGAGTCGCGCAATGTGTCCAGCCGTTCTATCATGCAATAGGGGATCACCAGCTTCGTGACCTCCTCGGCGGTAACACCTATATTACATAGACCCGCATCAATATCGTCGCGAAAAGCATCGCATGCATGATACTCCCCGCATTCCGCGCAATTGGCGCAGCCTTTTTCAGTCAGGCAAATAAAATACTTGCAGCCGTTCCAATTTTCGTCCCCGTAACAACCTTTGGTCGTCCTGATCGCTTCACAGCCCGGGCAGTCGAATCCGCCGTCAAACCGATTTACTTTCACATCAATACAGTTGTGATAGCACAGCCAATTCATGTAACCAAAATTTGTCGGCGGCGTCAGAATCCTTCCATCGTCCGCATGGAAATGATACATAGCTCTCCTGAAATTTAAAATCCCCGCACAAGCCGGGAACGGCGTGGAATGACCTGCCCGAAAAGCAGGTGGGTGACCTCCCGGCACGTTCGCGCTCCCTTCGTCCGGACAGGCCCGAAGCCTATCCGGGAGGTCTGCAATCCGGCGCCGGAGAACGGCCCCCTTATTGTTGGTGTAGGGCCATCCAGACCGTAAGTTATCGCACTCAGCAGGGATTTTGGTCGCTTCGCTTCTGTGATTACAGGTTATTCCACGTCAAACGGGATTCCCAGCCGCTCCGAGAAAAGCTTGCCCACAGCGTCGAATTCCGCCTCGTCCTCCAGGATGGAGAGGTAGGTCTCGCCGTCCTCCTCCTCCACGCGCAGCAGGATCAGCTCGTCGTCGCCGTCCTCGTCCTCGTCCGCCTCGCCCACCAGGGGGGCCAGGGCCACGTAGGTGCCGCCGTTGTAGTCCACCCGGTCCAGTTCCTCAAAGACATGCTCCTTGCCGTCCTCGTCCACCACGCTGACGATGTCGTTGCCGAAGTCCTCCAGCACCTCGTCGTCGAACTCCTCGATGCCGTCGCCCTCGCGGAAGATATCCTGCCCGGCCATAAAGCTACCTCCTCTTGTCGGCGCGTTGCGCCTGTAAGCCTATTTTAACCGATAGAGGGAAAATAGTCAAGGGGTTTTTTTGGAGAATAAGCGCCGCTGTACAACCGTTTGTGAAATTGGAAAAACCTGTTGAAGAAAACCTGCCGATCTGGTGAAACGCGCCAAAGAAAGGACCGCCTGAGCCTCGCCGGCCCGGGCGGTTCCTTATGATCCAAATTTTACCCCTCGAACTTCGCCAGCTCCTCGTCCGTGGGGATCTCGTCGGTCATCGTGCCGTTGAGGTACTGCTCGTAGGCGCTCATGTCGAAGTAGCCCGTGCCCGTCAGGCCGAAGAGGATCACCTTCGCCTCGCCGCTCTCCCTGCACTTGAGGGCCTCGTCCACCGCGCCGCGGATGGCGTGGGCGCTCTCCGGCGCGGGGAGGATGCCCTCCGCCTTGCTGAACATGGCCGCCGCCTCAAAGACGTTGGTCTGCTCGCGGGCGATGGCCTCCATCAGGCCGTCGTGGTAGAGCTGGCTGAGCAGGGGGGACATCCCGTGGAAGCGCAGGCCGCCGGCGTGGTTGGCCCCGGGGATGAACCCGCAGCCCAGGGTGTACATCTTGGCCAGGGGGGTGATCTGCGCGGTGTCGCAGAAATCGTAGACAAACCTTCCGCGGGTCAAGCTCGGGCAGGAGGCGGGTTCCACGGCCACGATGCGGGGGTTCGCGTGGCCGAGGATCTTATCCTGCATGAAGGGCGCGATCAGCCCGCCGAGGTTCGAGCCGCCGCCCGCGCAGCCGACCACCACGTCGGGGTACTCATCCACGAGCTCCATGGCCTGCTTGGCCTCCAGGCCGATGACGCTCTGGTGCAGCAGCACCTGGTTGAGCACGCTGCCCAGCACGTACTTGTAGCCCTCGGTGGTCACTGCCTTCTCCACCGCCTCCGAGATCGCGCAGCCCAGCGACCCGGTGGTGTCGGGCATCTGCGCCAGGATCCCGCGGCCGGCGTTGGTGGTGTCGCTGGGGCTGGCGATGATCTGGGCGCCGAAGGTCTGGATGACGCTGCGGCGGTAGGGCTTCTGGATGTAGCTGCCCTTGACCATGTAGACCGTCAGCGGCAGGTCGAAGTGCGTGCAGGCCATCGCCAGGGCCGTGCCCCACTGCCCGGCGCCGGTCTCGGTGGTCAGGCCCTTCAGGCCCTGCTTCTTGGCGTAGTACGCCTGCGCCACGGCGGAGTTGAGCTTGTGGCTGCCGGAGGTGTTGTTGCCCTCAAACTTGAAGTAGATGCGCGCGGGGGTGTCCAGGGCCTGCTCCAGGCGGTAGGCGCGGTGCAGCGGCGCGGGCCGGTAGGTCCTGTAGTAGTCCAAAATCTCGCCGGGAATGTCGATATACTGCGTGGTGTCGTCCAGCTCCTGCTTGACCAGCTCCTCGCAGAACACCGGGTAGAGCTCCTCGGCCTTCAGGGCCTCGCCCGTGCCGGGATTGAGCAGTGGCGCGGGCTTGTTGATCATGTCCGCCCGCAGGTTATACCACTGCTGCGGTACCTTGCTTTCGGGCAGAATGATGCGGTTGGGGATGTTCACGGTTGACATAGCTGTGGTCTCCTTTTCAAAAATATTTTTGCAATAAAAATGCCCCAATGGATCAATGACCCATTGGGACAGGATTGCTGTATTCCTGCGGTGCCACCCAATTTATCAGCACATGCTGATCTCTTATCGCGCACGTTCATGCGCTATCGCTTTTACGGGCGAAACCCGTCGGGCATTACTAAGAGATCACTCTCTTTTCTTCCCGCCCTCGCAAGTCCATTCGATGCAATTCTATGCGTCCGCAATCCCACCGCCTGCGGCTCTCTGTGCGCCGATTGTTGCATTTACTACTCTTGTTCATCGGTTTGGTTTATTCGATTACATAATATTATATCACAGTTGGAGCGGTTTGTCAACAGAAAGTTTTGTGAAGAATATCAACTTAGCTAATCCATCTTCTCTCCTCGCGCCCTATCTCCCAGATGTCCCCGTTCAGCACCACTGTATAGGTCGCGCCCTCGGCGGCCAGCGGGGCGTACCACTTCGAGCCACTGATGGTTAGCGGGCCCGCGTAGGCCGCCTCGTCGCCGCCGGAAAAGCTATAGAGATAGCCGTCGTAGAATGCTTTTCCGTAGCTGCCATCCGCCAAGTACCCCTGCGCGTCCAAATCCTCCCGCGTGGCGATCAAAAAGGTCTGCCCCGTTCCGGCGCAGTACTCCCGCACGAGGCGTTCCAGCGTGGCCCGGCTGTCTTTCGGAACACCTGTCATGTCGAGGGCGACGTACTTCGTCCCCCCTCTCTCCAAATCCAGAAATACCTGGTAAAACGCCCAGCCGCGGTTTTGGGCATAGCCCGTGGTGGTTGTCGTGGTGGTTGTCGTTGTTGTTGTTTTTGTTGTTGTGCTCGTCGAAGAAATAACTGGTTTTGTCGTCGTAGTCGTCCCTGTGGTTTCAGTGGTTGTGGTTGCAGTTGCGGTTGTGATTTCAGCCGCGGTCGTTCCGGCTGTTGTCTCCGGCTCCGGCTGCGCGGCGCAAGAGACCAACAGCAAAGAGAAAATCAACAGGCAGAACAAAACACGTTTCACAGAATCGTCCCTCCCCATTCGATCACGGCAAACCCCTTGCGCGTGAAGGGCTCCAGCCTTTGCGGCGTGATTTTTTCGCGCCCCGTGGCGGGCTTTGCCACCATAAACACCCGCAGCAGGCTGTCCGGTTTCGGCATGATCTCCAGCGGGTAACGCCCGGTATATTCCTCCCCGGCAAAGGTAATCAGGCTATACTCATTCCGCACCAGCAGGGGCACCCAGAACTCGATGAATTCCTCGTATTCGCTCGGAATCAGCCCCATGTACGCCAGCTTCTCCCGGAAAAAACCCTCCAGGTCATCGCGCTTGACGATGAAGCCCTCTTTTGCCTCCGGCCAGGGCTCGCGCTCCATGGCCTCCCAGAAGAGATAGGGATAAGTCCTACCGTCGGCCAGGTTGGTCAGCGTGCCGTCAGGCCGGGCCAGCACCCGCCAGCCGGTGTTGTAGGCGGGGATGGTTTTCGTGAAATAGCCGCTGCGCAAGGTGAGGGCCACGTCCACGCGTGTTGGGCGGGGAGGGTAGAGGTAGATGACGGGTTTCCAGACCACGTTCGGTTCGTCGCGGGTGAATTGCACCAGCCAGTCGCCGTCGACCAGCGTGGCGCTGACGTCATCGGCGTTATAGGCCAGACCACCGCGATAGTAAGTGAGCCTCGTTTTAAGCTCCCTTGCTGTGAGGCTTTCATCTCTGAACTTATATCCCATTGCCGTTGTTGTATTCGCCGTGCCCATTTGGCCGACCGGCTGCACCAGCAGCGTGAGCCCTTGCCTGTCGCAGTCCCTTTGCACGAGCGCGATCAACCGGTCCGTGTTCTCCAACAGGCAATCAGTCAGGTCAAGGACAATGTATTGCAGGTCCAGATCATAGTCCACGCGGCTGCGTGCGGCGGCAAAAATGTTGTAATAGGCCCAGGCGGGGTTGGATTTTTCGGACTTTGTCGTGGATGGCCTTTCTGTTGTGGTGGAGACGGCGGTGGTCGTGGTCGCTTCGGCGGTGGTTGTAACTTCGGTCGTCGTGGCCTCCGCGGTGGTCGTTCCGGCCGTGGTCTCCTGCTCCGGCTGCGCTGCACACGCGCTGAGCAGCAGCGCAACTGCGCACAGCAACAACAAAACGCGCTTCATAGCAAATCCTCCCCTCTACCTCTTAGTCGCTTGGGCGGTGGAAAAACCTTGCAAAAAAATATTTTTTTCAAAACCCCCGTTTTGGCGCAAAAAAGTGCGCCAAAACAGGGGTTTCCGCCGGTATAGTGGAGGGGTCTTTTTGTCCCCCCGCCGCACCTTGAAAACTGAAAAAACAGCAACGCCACCCTACCACTCGCTCACGCTGCCGTCCTCGTTGCGCCACTGGGGCGTCAGCCAGCGGTGCGGGCCGGCCTCGGCGGCCTTGCGCACGGCCTCCTCGTCCACGTCGATGCCCAGGCCCGGCCTGTCCGTGCGCAGCACGAAGCCGTCGTGCATCTCGAAGGGCGCGGTGTCCTTCAGGTAAGAGAGCTTGTCGTTCTCCTTGTGGTAGTGCAGGCCCAGGCTCTGCTCCTGGATGAACGCGTTGTGGGTGCAGAAATCCAGCTGCAGGCAGCTCGCCAGGGCGATGGGCCCCAGCGGGCAGTGCGGCCCCACGGCGACATCGTAGGCCTCGGCGAACGCGGCGATCTTCTTGCACTCCAGCAGGCCGCCCGCGTGGCTGAGATCCGGCTGGATGATGTCCACCCCGCCGCCGGTGATGAGGTTCTTGTAGCCCCAGCGGGTGTAGTTGCGCTCCCCCGTGGCGATGGGTGTGCTGCCGTGCTTGCGCAATTCGACGAAGGCCTCCTCGTTCTCGCACAGCACGGGCTCCTCGATGAACAGCAGGCGGTACTGCTCCATCTCCGCCATGAGCACCCGGGCCATGGCCTTGTGCATGCGCCCGTGCACGTCCATGGCGATGTCCACCTCAAAGCCCACGGCCTCTCTCATTGCTGCAACGCGCTGCGACACCGCGTCGATCTTCTTGTAGGTGTCGATCCACTGGTACTCCCGCACGGCGTTCATCTTGATGGCCTTATAGCCCTGCGCCCGCCTGTCCTGGATGGCCTTGGCCGCGCTCTCGGGGTCGCTGCCGTCCGCCCCGCAGTAGACCGCGATCTTCTCCCGCACCGGCCCGCCGAGGAATTCATACGCGGGCAGGTTGTAATACTTGCCCTTGATGTCCCACAGGGCCTGCTCGATGCCGCTCACCGCGCTGGTGAGCACGCCCCCGCCCCGGTAGAACCCGCCCCGGTACAGCACCTGCCAGATGTCCTCGATGTCCCCTGCCCGGCGGCCCAGCAGCAGCGGCTCGAACTCCTTCACGCAGGCCTGCACGGCGTCGGCGTGGCCCTCCAGGATGGGCTCGCCCCAGCCGACGAAGCCGTCGTCGGTGGTCATTTTGAGGAACAGCCAGCGCGGGGGGACCTGGAACAGCTCGATGGATGCGATTTTCATGGGATACTCCTTATGTTTTTTTATTGATGGACGAGGGCATCTATTTGGCCTCCCCCTCACCCGCTACGCGGGAGCTCCCCCAAGGGGGAGCCTTTTGTCTGCCTCCGAAAATTTTATTTCGTCGCGCAGAACCTTGCGGAAACAGACAAAGTCGCCCCCTTGGGGGAGATGTCGGCGCAGCCGACAGAGGGGGTGTTATAGATCACAGATTGAGCCACAAAGCAGGGCGAACACCGCCCTCATTATAGACTCCGAAGCCGCCGAGGTCGACACTGCCGAGATAGCTGACAACCGCGGCACTGCCCTGATAGCCGCCGGGCGACCGCAGCCACCAATGGAGCCTGCTTTTGTAGGATTTCGTCACGAGCCGCGCGTCCGCTTCGTACCGCCATCCGGCCCACGGGCCCTCTCTGTACAGCTTTAGGCCGGGGTAGTATTTCAGGATTTCCTCCACGCTCAGCAGGAAGACGCGGTCGTCCGTCGGGTTTCCGCCGGGCGTGCCGAAGGGCTCGTCCTCCCACCACCCTCCCCAGGTGTTGTCTGGATTTTCGTTGCGCGTCAACGCGATGCGCGCCCGCTCCTCTTTGCCGAAGCTTTCATAGAACGCCCCGTTCAGGTACGCCCGCAGCGTGCAATCTTCCCACGTGACGTCGGCACACTCGGTGTTGTACGGGCGCGTCTCGACGACGTCCTCCGACAGCAGCAGGGCACGATTGCCCTGCACGTCCAGCACATACCAGTCGTAATCGCCGAAATGCGTGAAGCCGCCGGCGGCAAGCTGCTGCCCGGCGCCTTCGGCCGGCCCGCACCCACAAACGCCAATTGCCGCGAAAATGACGGCCGCAACAGCGCCGATGGCTTTCGACATGGTTTTTGCCTTCTCTGTCACGGCAAATCCCCCATATATGATAATGAAAATCACCAGTAGAACACGGTGCTCCGCACAACCACCCCGCCTCTGCGGAGGCACCCCTCCCAGGAGGGGAATTGGGGCTAAGCCGAAAGCAAGCTCGTTTCATTCACGAAGGTTGCCACATAATCCCCTCATTCCCCTCCTGGGAGGGGTGCCTCCGCAGAGGCGGGGTGGTTGTGCGGAGCACCGTGTTCTACTGGTGATTCCCAGCGACACTACCTTTGCTCCCTATTTTAAAGTATACAACATATTCCCACAAATTTCAAGCGAAAATGTGAAAGTTGAAAAATTAAAATCAATTTCAATAAAATTAATATTTTTCTTGACTTTTTTAATCTCTCTTGCTATAATATGTATCAGGAGGTGAAGCAATGGAACATACCCTTCCGAAACGGTGCCCGGCCTGCGGGGCCGCCATGCAGGTCAAGCTGCTCGGCTGCGCCGCCTGCGGCACGGAGATCCAGGGCGCGTTCCCCCTGGGGCGCTTCGAGGCCCTGGAGCCCGAGCAATGGCTGTTCCTCGAGCTGTTCATCCGCAGCCGCGGCAGCCTGAAGGATACCGGCGCGGCGCTGGGTGTTTCTTACCCTACTGCGCGTGTAAAGCTGGACGCCCTCGTCACTGCGCTGGGGTTTGAACAGGAGGAACCGCAGCAGGGCAGCTGGCGCCTGCGGGTGCTCGAGCAGCTCAAGCGCGGCGAGCTGACCGCCGACGAAGCATTGAAACTACTACAGGGAGGTAAGACAAATGATGAATGACGAGCAGAAGATGATCTTCGGCATGCTCAAGGCGGGCGAGATCACCGCCGAGGAGGCCGAGCGGCTCATGGACGCCGTGAATGTGCCGGACGCGCTGGGCGCGCCTGCCCACTGGACGGGTGTGCAGGGGGCCACGCCCAACCGCCTGCGGGTGCTGGTGACCGAGGGCGGCCAGAAAAAAGTGAATGTCAAAATCCCCTTCACCGTGGTGCGCCTGGCGCTGAAGCTGGGCAAGGGCATGAACGGCCTTGCGGTGACCTTTGGCGGCTCCGACGGCGCGAAGGTGGCCGAGGCCCTCGAGCAGGTGGACCTGGACGAGATCCTGCGGCAGCTGGGCGACGGCGAGATCCCCCTGCCCTGCACCCTTGTGGACGTGGATGCCGAGGACGGCGTGAATATACAGGTTGTGCTGGAGTAGGACCACTCGATGTAGAGACGCACGGCTGTGCGTCTCCTGTAAAACACTTGCTTCATTGCGGTCACGCACGGCTGTGCGTCTCCTGTAAAACACTTGCTTCATTGTAGAGACGCACGGCTGTGCGTCTCCTGTAAAACAAAACACTTGCTTCATTGCGGTCACGCACGGCTGTGCGTCTCCTGGCAAAAGTATATTTCATTGCGGTCACGCACAGCCGTGCGTCTCCTGGCAAAAGTATATTTCATTGCGGAGACGCACAGCCGTGCGTCTCTACATTTTTCCTTGACGTGCCGACCGGTTTGTGCTATGATAGTCATGATAAAAAGGGAGGTATTTTTTATGGCCTACACCCCATCTGCCCTCGCCGCCATGGCGAAGGACCTGTTCGCCGAGGAGCGCTCCATCGACCACCTGGAGGGCTGGTTCCTGGCCCGGGAGGCGGCGACATACGCCGAGATTGACGCCCCGCCCGGGGAGCTGCGCGCCGCGCTTGAACTGAAGGAGATCGTGCAGGCCGTGCCGCTGAGCATCTCGGCGCACGCGGCCTTCGCCGGCACGCAGCGCGACGCCTTCGCGCGCAGCTACGCGCTGATCAACCCCGACTTCCGCGTGGAGACCTTCAGCGGCTATTGCGACCCGACGGCGGTGTTCGGGGACATCCAACCAATTGGGGATATTACGCAGGAGCGAATTGATCAACTTCGCGAGAGGACCCGCCAGAGCGCCTACGTCACGCAGCTGATGGAGATGTACGACGCGCACGGGCGCAGCATGAGCGAGGTGGCCTTCTTTGTCGAGCAGGTGACGGGGCACCTCATCCCGGACTTCCGGCCCATTCTGCAGCACGGCATTGACTCGCTGCTTGAAAAAGCCAACGAACCCATGAAAATCGCCCTGGAATGCGCGAAGGCCCTGGCGGGGCGCTATGCCGCCATCGCCATCGAACAGGCGGCGCAGGCCGATGGCGAACGCAAGGCGCACCTGGAATATCTCGCGAAAACGCTGCAAAAAGTCCCCGCCGGGCCCGCCGAATCGCTGTTCGAGGCCATCCAGAGCTTCCTGCTCCTCTGGCAGGTGATGTGCCTGGAGCAGGCCCCGAACCCCTTCGCGTTCTCCGTGGGCAACGCGGACCGCATCTTCGAGCCCTACCGCGATATGAGCGGCGAGGGCCGCGCCGCCGCGGCGGCGCTGTTCCGGCACTTTTTGGTGTTCTTCAACGTGGCGGACCGCAGCTGGGCCATCTCGCAGAACGTGCTCGTGGGCGGGCGGGACCTGGACGGCAGCGACCTGACCAACCCGTGCACCTACGCCCTGATGGACGCGTACTACGACATGAACCTGCCGCAGCCCATCCTCAGCTGCAAGCTGCATAAAAACACGCCGACGGAGTTCTATCGCGAGCTGGGGCGGTTCTGGTTCACGCCGGGGTGCCTGACCCCCTCGCTGTTCCAGGACGACATGCTCTTCCGTTTGCTCGGGCGCGACGTGGACGCCGCCGACCTGCCGGACATCTCCGTGGCGGGCTGCCAGGAGCCCCTCGTCATGGGCAAGGACAACGGCAACACCACGAACAGCTGGCTGAACCTGGCGAAGATTCTTGAATTGACCTTAAATGACGGCAAGTCCTTGCTCACGGGCAAGCGGCTGCTCGATATCGAAGAGGCCCCGGCGATCGATATTCTGTCAAACCTGCGCGGGCGCTTCTACGCCAACCTGGATACCTTCCTGGATGAGATGGCTGAATCCGCCAACGGGGCCTCCAGGGCGCTGGCGAACCTGCCGGTGCCCTTCCTCTCGGCCTGCATGGGCGGCATCGAGACGGGCGCCGACCTGCGCGACACAGAGCGGCAGGGCACGAAGTACAACGCCAGCGGCTGCCTGATCCACGGCCTTTCGGTGATGGCCGACAGCTTCATCGCCGTCGACCACCTGCTGAAGGACAGGCCCGAGGACGCAGAAAAATTGCTTGAGGCCCTGCGCACGAACTTTGAAGATGACCCGGAATTGCTGGCGTATCTCAAGGCCTGCCCCAAGTTCGGCAACAACCTGGATGAGCCGGATACAGAAGCCGCAAACATAGCGCAAAAAGTATCCGACATGGTGAGCGCGCGCAAAAACTACCTGGGCAACGCCTTCCGGGCGGACTGGAGCACGCCCTCCACGCACCTGCTCTACGGCTACTGGGTGGGCGCGACACCCGACGGCCGCCTGGCCCGGGGCCAGCTGAACTACGGCGTGGACCCGCTGTTCGGCGAGGCGGAGATGGGCCTGGGACTGCGGGTGCTCTCGGCGCTGCGGCTGCCCTTCGGGGCCTTCCGGGGGGGCTACGCCTCGCATCTGGGGCTGGACCCGCGGTACTTCACCGCGCCGGACTTCGAGGGCCGGGGCGAGCAGTTCTACGAATTCGTGCTCAAGCCGCTGTTTTTCGCCCAGGAGGGCGGGCCGTTCTACCTCTACGTCAATGTCACCACGCCCGAGACCCTGCGCAAGGTCCTCGCAAACCCGAAGAAATACGCGCCCAGCGGGGTGTACATCATGCGCATCCACGGCACGTTCGTGAATTTCCTCGACCTCTCGCCGGCGATCCAGCAGGACATCATCGCGCGGCTGGATTTGGAGAGCACGAGGCTGTAAGGGTTCATAAAAAACACCGCTCACCCGAATCGAAGGTGAGCGGTTGTGTTTCTGGGCGGGTGGCTTGCCAGCCACCCCTACATTCTATTCGGCGTCCTCCACCAGGCAGTAAAATCTGCCGAACCAATAGGCGAAGGTGTAGACATAGCAGCTCTCCACCGTGCGGGCGCCGCCGCCGTCCTCGTCGACGAATGCGTTGGGGTTGCGGTCGTATTTCGTGACGGCGTACTCGTCCGGCGGCAGGAGCCAGCCGGTCTCGCCCCGGTCTTCGGTGACGGGCGGGCGCCGCGGCATGTCGTGCCGGGCGGTGACGTTGACGCTGGAGGCCAGGCGGCTGGCGGGGTTGCGGTGGAACCAGCGCTCCAGGCGCGCCCAGTCGACGGGCTCATCGGGACAGGTGAGGGCGAAGGGCAGGTCGTAGCCCGGGTCGAACTCGCGGGCAATGCTGCCGCGCCAGGAGGCGAAGCCCGCCCGGTAGAGCCCCCGCAGCTCCTCGTCGGGCTCGAGCAAAATCAGCGGCCAGAAGGCCGAGGTGGCCAGCATGTGGTCGCCGTACATGATCTCCTCCCAGGGCTCGTTGCCCAGGAAGGCGCACATCTGGTCCAGGCGCTGCGCGTGCTTCTGGCCGAGGTGCTGATACCCCTTCGCCAGCAGCGCGTCGTAGGTCGCCTGCCAGCGGGCGTCCTCCGGGTCGATGTGCGCCATCACCCGCAGGTACATCAGGATCTCGGCGGAGTTGAGGCAGGCGTCCACCCAGCCGAGGCTGCCGAATTCGAAGTAGCGCTCGCTGAACTTCGCCCAGGTGGTGGGCTTGCCGAAGGCGTCGATGAGCTCGAGGCCGTGGTCGAGGATATGCCCCAGCAGGGCCCTGCCGGCTTCAATCGCCAATTGCGCGAGTTCCGGGTCCTCCTCCCCCAAAATCAAGCACAGGTAATACAGGTGCGCGAAGTGCAGCGTGAGCTCGTCGGAGCTGGTGTCGCCCTTGTAGACCAGGCCCTTCTCGGTGAAGCCCTCGTCCTCGTAGAGCTTGGCCAGCCGGGGGGGCACCTTGTCCGGGCACGGGATGATGGTCCCGGCGGTGCCGTCCTTCAGGGTGTTGAACGCGGTGACGACCTCGGCCGTGCCGTCGCCCAGCTTGCGGAAGTAGAGGCCGCCGGCGGGCACCGGCTCGTGGGGGGACATGTAGGTGCGCGCGGGGAAGCCGTCGCCCCGGCAGGGCATATAGAGCAGCAGCAGCATGGCCTCGCAGGCGCGGGTGGCGACGGCCTTGGCCTCCACAGCCTTGGGATGATCCGCGCCGAGCTCGCGCCGCAGCACGCCGTAGCGCATCAGCTCTCCCATGGCGAAGCCGCAGCCGAAGCAGCCGTCGTTGTCGCTCTCGTTGTAGGGCACGGCGGTCTCGGGCCTGCCGGGCACGGAGAGGTGGCGCTGGGTCATCATGCCGCGCCGGTCCACCACGCGCAGGCTCTCCTCCAGCAGGATGCCGGCCTTCTCCTCGCCCGTGAGCCAGCGCATGGTGATCTTCGCGGCCCCGGTGGCTGTCAATACCCAGAGAACCTCATAGTCATTTTCGCTATCGCTATCTTTAATTTGAATGGCTTTCACTTCGTTGTCGCACAGGTGCCGCTGCGCTGAAAAATACTGCACGCGGTCCTCCTTGCGGGGGGCGGCGGGGTCGTAGCGGGTCAGGCCGGTCTTCGCGCCGTACCAGACCACGCCGTCCCGGCTTGCGGCGAAGCAGGTGTAGTCGCCCTTCTTGGAGGGCAGCGGCAGGGGGAAATCCTTCAGGTCCGGGGCCTGGGGTTTGATGGCATAGAGGCACGACGGGATCTTGGGATTGCCTGCGGGGAAGAGCTCGATAAAGCGGTTGAGGTGGCGGTGGATCCGGATGGGAGCGGGCATGGCGGTTCTCCTTTGATTCTGTGTTCATGCATAGTGCTGAATTATTTGTCAAAAAAATGATGTTTTTGTTGCATACGTATTAAATTTAAAAACCACACAAAAAAGTCAAAAAAAGCCTTGACAAAACGCGTGTCAAGGAGTACAATTAACTAATCTTGTGCTGTTAAACTGGCAGGCATATGCCCCCCGGTTCGCAGCGCAAGCGTGAGGTTGCCCTTATTCTAGCACACATTTCACAAAAATGCAAGCAGTTTTTTTAGATTTTTTGAAGTGCGTTTCCGGCGTATTTTCAGGGGATATATTACGAATGGAGGAAGAGAAGCCCATGCGCAACGTCACACCGGTCCGGCGAGGCACGCAGACCCGTTTGAGCTACGGAAAGATCCGCGAAGTCATGGACATGCCCAACTTGATCGAGGTGCAGAAGGACTCCTTCCAGTGGTTCCTGGATATAGGGCTGCGGGAGGTCTTCCGCGACACGGCAGAGATCACCGACTACAGCAGGAACTGGGTGCTCACCTTTGTGGACTACCGGTTGGACGACAGGCCGAAATACACCGTGCGCGAATGCAAGGAGCGCGACGCCACCTACGCCGCCCCCATGCGCGTCAAGGCGCGCCTGCTGAACAAAGAGACCGGCGTGGTCAAGGAGAGCGAGATCTACATGGGCGATTTCCCGCTCATGACGGACAGCGGCACCTTCGTGGTCAACGGGGCCGAGCGCGTGATCGTCTCGCAGTTGGTGCGCTCGCCGGGCGTCTACTTCGGCAAAAACTACGACAAGACGGGCCTGGAGCTCTTCACCGGCACCATCAACCCCAACCGCGGCGCGTGGCTGGAATACGAGACCGACGTCAACGACCTGTTCTATTGTAGGATAGACAAGAACCGCAAGCTCTTCGTCACCACGCTCATCCGCGCGCTCGGTATCGAGACCAACGCGGATATCCGCGCGTTCTTCGGCGAGGACATCCGCCTGGAGACCACCCTGGAGAAGGACGAGATCGCCAACTCCGCCGAGGCCTGCATGGAGGTGTTCCGCAAGCTGCGCCCCGGCGAGCCCGTGACCCTGGAGACCGCGCAGCAGCACCT
>Ga0123353_10000432_pt1 | contig 51862 bp, 49 predicted proteins | sample TergutLab28metaG_3_FD_92763 | JGI IMG/M metagenome (GOLD analysis project Ga0123353, IMG submission 92763) | Labiotermes labralis P3 segment gut microbial communities from Petit-Saut dam, French Guiana - Lab288 P3 | ecosystem: Host-associated > Arthropoda: Insects > Digestive system > Gut ... | reverse complement strand
GCGAACTGATTGTTGCAGGCGGCGGGCGACCTGGATCAGCAACTGGTCGCCAACGACATGGCCCATGGTGTCGTTGAGCGTTTTGAAATCATCCAGGTCCATGAACAGCAGGGCGCTGTGACGACGGTAGCGGCTGCCGGCGGCCAGCGCCTTGGACAGTCGCTCGTTCAACAGGCTGCGGTTGGGCAGGCCGGTCAGCGGGTCGTAATAGGCGAGATGATGGATTTGCTTCTCGGCCGCCTTGCGTTGCGTGATGTCGAGGAAGGCGCCGACGTAGTGGCTGATTTTTCCTTGCGCATCGCGCACGGTCGAGATGCTCAGCCACTCGGGATAGATCTCGCCGTTTTTGCGCCGGTTCCAGATTTCGCCGCGCCAAAGCCCCTGGCGCAGCAGTACGTCCCACATCTCCTGGTAGAAAGCGGCGTCATGGCGGCCGGACTTGAGCAGGACTGGCGTCTGGCCGATCGCTTCCGCGGTCGTATAGCCGGTGATCTGGGAGAAAGCCTGGTTGACGCGCAGGATGCGGTTATGGGCATTGGTCACTATCATGCCTTCCTGGGTCTCGAAGGCGATGGCGGCGATGCGCGTCATTTCGTCGGCAAGGCGCTCCTGTGAAATGTCGCGGAAGGTGACGATCACGCCGCGGCGAACCGACTGGCGGCTCCTGATGCGGGTGACCAGAAAAGCGACCGGGAAGGCTTCGCCGCTACGGCGAAAAAACCATTCCTCGCCCTGGCGGCGCTGGCCGTCGATCAGGGTGCGATAGACCGGGCATTCTTTGACCGGATAATCGTTGCCGTCTAGCCGGTGATGATGGAACAGCGCATGCGAGTCCCGACCGATGATTTCATCGTGCTGATAACCCAGCATTTCCAGCGCCTTCGGGTTGATGAAGGTACACCGGCCGTCGTTGTCGATGCCATAGATCCCTTCGCCGATGCTGTCGAGGAGACTGGAGCGCTCGCGCAGGGTAGTGCCGACCTGCTGGCGGGAACGGATAAGGAGGGCGGTGCCGGCGAGGGTCAGGAGCAGCAGCCCGCCGAGCGCCGAGAAAGCCTCGATGGGGTATTTCTCGATGACATCCGTCAGATCGAAGCGATCCTCTCGCTCCGGATGGGCGTGCAGATCCAGCATCATCATTTCGACCTGGCTGTAGTCGGCCACCGGCGAGAAGGAGTGGAATTTGCCGGCCAAGGCAGCCGGGTTATCCGGTTCCAGCAGCAGCAGGGCGCGGGTTAGCGCCTTGAGGATCGGCAGCGGTACCCGCTGGTTGGCCAGGAAAGGCCATTCCGGCGCCAGCGACGTGGACAGCAAGAGCGGGAAATCCGCTTCGTGGCGTGGATTGATGACCTGCAGGGCGTTCGGTTTCAACTTGCCTTTGGCGATCATGTCCTCGATTACGCCGGTTCGGACAAAACCCACGTCGACCTTGCCCTGTAGCACGAGTTCGATGATCCGATTCAGCGGCTGGCCGACGAAAACGATCTCGGCGGCTTTCTCTTGGATATCGATGCCGGCATTCATCAGCGCCCACTGCTGCAACAGGAAACCGCCCGTGGAATTCCGGTTGGCGGCGGCGATCCGTTTGCCGCGCAAGTCGGCGAGGCTGGTGATGTCCTTGCGATTCTGGTGGCGGACGATTACCCCGCCCAGACTGGCAAGGGGGTGACCATTGTGGTTGGTGGCGAGCGTGGCGATGGGGACGAAGTTGCGATGTTGCGCCCGGAGACGAACATAGTGCTGCGGGTTGGTGAGCACGAAATCGAATTCGTCGCGTTCGACGGCTTTGGTCAGGTCATCGAGAAACAGGGTGCGCAATTCGAAACGCTGACCGGGCAGTTGTTCGGTCAGGTAGTACGCGAGCGGTTGCCATTGCTGGTTGGTGAGGTCGAGTTCGTAGTAGGAAAGCACGCCGATGCGCAATGGCGCGTCGTCATCGGCGTGCGCCGTGGCGGGGGCGATAAACGGGGCCAGCAGGAACAGACAGACGAATAACAGAATCCCCATGCCGGCAATCGGGTGCTGGCACATGGCGGTAGAGCGCGGATTACGCATCAGCCGCACCGCTGTGCCTTGAACAATTGGCACGCTCACAGTCTGCTTTCCGATCAGCCAAGGGCGGCTAATGATCTTGAGTGACTAAATTTATTCTTAAGTCTATCACTGACCTTTAATGCTGCCGCAATAGGTAAATTGGGTTTTCAGGATTTTTTGCATTGGCCAGATTGGCGCGGCTGGCGATCCGCTGATGTCTTGGGGAGGGCGCGTGGCGTCGCGGATCAATGCCCGGGTCAAGCGGCGGCGGATGCAGAATGCGAAGCGGGTCGATGGGGCGCGCGCCTATGTCTCGCTGATGCTACGGGTGAATTCTTCGGCCGTGACCGGGCGGCCATACAGGTAGCCTTGAAAGGCATGGCAGCCGCGCGCTAACAGTATGTCGCGCTGGATGGCGTTTTCGACGCCCTCGGCGATCACGGTCAGATTAAAGGCGCGGCCCAGGGCGATGACCGCGTCGACGATGGCGGCGTCGTTGGGATTACTGTCGATGTCCGTGATGAAGCTGCGGTCGATCTTGATCTGGTCGAGCGGCAATTGTTGCAGGTAGCTGAGCGAGGAATAGCCGGTGCCGAAGTCGTCGAGCGACAGACTCACGCCCAGTTTCTCCTTGAGTATGCGCATGCGCTCGACCGCATCGCCGATGTTGTCGAGCAGCAGCGACTCGGTGATTTCGAGCTTGAGCAAGGCGGGGCGGATATTGCTTTCGCCCAGAACGCGGGCGAGCTTGTCGATGAATGCTTCGTCGCGGAATTGCACGGCGCTGACATTGACCGCCAGGCTCAGTTCGGTGGTGGCCGGGTGGCGCTGCCAGCGGGCCAGTTGCCGGCAGGCTTTGCGCAGCACCCATTCGCCGATGGGCAGGATCAGCCGGTTGCTTTCCGCCGCCGGTATGAATTCTCCCGGCAGGATCAGGCCGCGCTGCGGGTGTTGCCAGCGGATCAGGGCTTCGGCGCCCAGCAGCTTGCCGTCGTGGTCGACCTGGCCTTGCAGGTAGAGGACGAACTGATTTTCGTCCAGGGCCTGGCGCAGTTCGCGTTCGAGCCACATGCGTTGATCAATCCTGGCCTGCATCGCCGGGTCGAAGAAGCACAGGGCGTTCTTGCCGCCATCCTTGGCTTTGTACATGGCCACATCGGCTGACTTGAGCAGGTTTTCGATGCTTTCCCCGTTATCGCGGAAGGGTATGGCGCCGATACTCGCGGTGGCGTGATAGGTAATGCCGCCGAGCGAATAGGGTTTGCCGATGGCGGCCAGGATGTGCTCGGCGGTATGGCGGATCTGGGGGATAGCGTCGCGCAGGTTGGGATTGAGATCCTTGAGCAGGATGACGAATTCGTCGCCGCCCAGGCGGGCCACCAGGTCGCTGGCCCGTACCGATTGCTGCAAACGGTGGGCGACCTGGATCAGCAACTGGTCGCCGACGAGATGGCCCATGGTGTCGTTGAGGGTCTTGAAATCATCCAGATCGATGAACAACACGGCGCCGTAGCGCTTGTGGCGGGCGCAGGCGGCCAGGGCCTTGAGCAGGCATTCGTTGAGCATGCTGCGGTTGGGCAGGCCGGTCAGCGGGTCGTAATAGGCGAGGAACTGGATTTGTTTCTCGGCTGCCTTGCGTTGCGTGATGTCGAGAAAGGTGGCGATGTAGTGGCTGGTTTGCCCCTTTTCATCGCGCACGACCGAGATGTTCAGCCACCCGGGGTAGATTTCGCCGTCCTTGCGCCGGTTCCAGATTTCGCCGCGCCACAGCCCTTGTTGTTGCAGCGCGCCCCACATCTCCTGGTAGAAAGCGGCATCATGGTGGCCGGACTTGAGCAGGGCCGGCGTCTGGCCGACCGCTTCCTTGGCCGTATAGCCGGTGATCTGGGTGAAGGCTTGGTTGATGCGCAGGATGCGGTTATCGGCATCGGTCACCATCATGCCTTCCTGGGTCTCGAAGGCGATGGCGGCGATGCGCGTCATCTCGTCGATGCGGCGCTCTTCCGAAATATCGCGGAACGAAACGACCACGCTGCGCTGGCGCGACTGTGAACCCGCGATGGGAGTGACCGTATAGGTCACCGGAAAGGCTTCGCCATTGCGGCGGAAAAAATATTCCTCGCGCTGGCGCTGCTGGCCATCGCGCAGGGAAAGGTGGATGGGGCATTCGCTGGCCGGATAGTCGCTGCCGTCCGCCCGGTGGTGGTGGAACAGCGCGTGCGAGTCCTGGCCGATGATTTCATCGCGCTGGTAACCCAGTATTTTCAGCGCCTTCGGATTGATGATGGTGCACAGACCCTTGCTGTCGACGCCGTAGATTCCCTCGTCAAGGCTGTCGAGGAGGCTGGAGCGTTCGCGCAGGGTGTTGCCGACCTGCTGGCGGGAACGGATGAGGAGTGCCGTGCCGGCGAGGGTCAGGAGCAGCAGCGCGCTGAGCGTCGAGAAAACCGCATGCGGATATTTGTCGATGATGTCCGACAGGCCCAGATAATCCAGTTGTTCCGGATGGATGCGCAGTTTCAGCATCATCGTTTCGACCGGGCCGTAGTTGGCCGGCGGCAGGAAGGAGTGAAAGCGGGCAGACTGCGCGACCGGGTCGTTCGGGGTGATCCGCAGCAGGGCGTGGGCCACCGCCTTGATGGTCGACTGCGACAGCCGCTCGTTGGCCAGGAAGGGCCATTCCGGCACCAGCGGGGTGGACAACAGCAGGGGGAAATCCGGCTCGTGGCGCTGGTTGACGATCCGCAGGGCATCCAGGGTCAGCTTGCCTTCGGCGACCATCTCCTCGATCACGCCGGTGCGGATGAAACCGGCATCGGCCTTGCCCTGTAGCACGAACTCGATGACCCGCTCCAGCGGCTGGCCGGTGAAAATGAAAGTGGCGGCTTCCTTTTGGATATTGATGCCCGCCTGCAACAGTATCAACTGCTCCAGGCTGAAGCCGCCCGCGGAATTCTGGTTGGCGGCGACGATCCGCTTGCCGCGCAGATTGGCGAGGCTGGCGATGTCGTCGCGATCCTTGCGCCGGATGATTACCCCGCCCAACCTGGAAATGGCGTGGCCATCGTGGTTGATGGCGAGCGTGGCGATCGGGGCGAAGCCGCGCAGCAGTTTGCGGATCTGGACATAGTGCTGGGGATTGGTCAGCACGAAATCGAGTTTGTCGTCTTCGATGGCCTTGGCCAGGTCGTCGAAATACAGACCATGCAATTCGAAATGCTGGTCGGGCAACTGTTCGTCCAGGTAGCGGGCGAGCGGTTCCCAGCGTTGGTCGGTGATGTCGCGCTTGTTGTAGGAGAGTATGCCGATGCGCAGCGGCGCCTTGTCATCGGCGCGCGCCGCGCCGGGGGCGAGGCAGGAAGCCAGCAGGAGCAGGCCGGCGAGCAACAGCGTCCCGATGCCGAGCGCCGGGCGCCGCAGCGCGAGCGCAAAACACGAGTTCCGTATCAGTGGCAGCAACGCATGTTGGGCAGTTGGCATGTCCCCAGTCCCCTACAGCCGGCCAAGTGGCTAAAAATATTGGAGAAGTCTAGCATCAGCTTGACAAGCCATTGCAATGGAATTTTTCCTCAATCGGCCCAACTGGCGGGCGCTCGTCGCCGCGGATGGGATGCCGGTGCGCGGCGGCGCGCAATGAAAAAAGGCCGGCGTCTTGTGGACGCCGGCCCGCCGCCGCCGGATGTGGCGGCGGTTGGCAATCGTCGCTCAGTGGAACTGTTCCTCTTCGGTCGAGCCGGTCAGCGCGGTGACGCTGGACTTGCCGCCCTGGATCACGGTGGTGACGTCGTCGAAGTAGCCGGTGCCGACTTCCTGCTGGTGCGAGACGAAGGTGTAGCCTTGGTCGCGGGCGGCGAATTCCGGCTCCTGCACCTTCTCGACATAGGCCGACATGCCGCGTTTGACGTAGTCCTTGGCCAGATCGAACATGTTGTACCACATGGAATGGATGCCGGCGAGGGTGATGAACTGGTACTTGTAGCCCATGGCGCCGAGTTCGCGCTGGAACTTGGCGATGGTGGCGTCGTCCAGATTCTTCTTCCAGTTGAAGGAGGGCGAGCAGTTGTAGGCCAAGAGCTTGCCCGGATGCCTGGCGCGCACGGCCTCGGCGAACTTGCGGGCGAATTCCAGATCCGGCGTGCCGGTCTCGCACCACACCAGGTCGGCGTAGTCGGCATAGGCGACGGCGCGGGAAATGGCCTGCTCCAAACCCTTCCTGGTCTTGTAGAAGCCTTCCGGGGTGCGCTCGCCGGTGAGGAAGGGCTGGTCGTTCGGATCGTAGTCGGAAGTCAGCAGATCGGCCGCTTCCGCGTCGGTACGGGCGATAACCAGGGTCGGCACGCCATAGACGTCGGCCGCCATGCGGGCGGCGATCAGCTTCTGCACCGCCTCGGTGGTCGGCACCAGAACCTTGCCGCCCATGTGGCCGCACTTCTTGACCGAAGCCAATTGGTCTTCCCAATGCACACCGGCGGCGCCGGCGCGGATCATCGACTTCATCAACTCGTAGGCGTTCAGCACGCCGCCGAAACCGGCCTCGGCGTCGGCAACGATGGGCAGGTGGTAATTGATGTAGCAGGCGTCGCCCGGATTCATGCCCTTGGACCACTGGATTTCATCGGCGCGATTGAAAGAGTTGTTGATGCGCTCGACGACCTTGGGCACGGAATCGACCGGATACAGCGATTGATCCGGGTACATCGCGGCGTATTCGTTGTTGTCGGCGGCAACCTGCCAGCCGGACAGGTAGATGGCCTTGATGCCGGCCTTGGCCTGTTGCAAGGCCTGGCCGCCGGTCAGGGCGCCGAGACAGTTGACGTAGGGTTCGTTGTTGACGAGTTCCCAGAGTTTTTCCGCGCCGCGGCGGGCGAGGGTGTGCTCGACCTGAAAGGAGCCGCGCAGGCGCACGACGTCGGCGGCGGAATAACCGCGCTTGATGCCCTTCCAGCGGGGATTGGTGGCCCAGTCTTTTTCCAGTTCGGCGATTTGTTGCTGACGAGTGCTCATCTGAAACTCCTCAAAATTCGGTTTGGGATTGTGGTTACGCGGGGCCAAACGGCCAAGCGATTGAAAAAGTATAGAAGTAATTTTGCGGTGCAGCAATAGTCTTATATAAGATATAAGACTATATTTTCGTGTTTAAAAACAATCTATTGCGAGCGTTGTTTTGCAGTGTGAAACGGTATTCGCATTAGTGAAATGTTGTCAGGCTTTTCCATGCGCCCGCCTGGCCGGCGAACGCTATCGGCATCCCCTGGGGCGCTGGTAGCGGAATGGCGCTTTCCGGGCATGGGCGGCGGCGTAGCCGCCGCCCGAAAAAATTACAGCAGCGGCCGGCTGGAAACCAGCGCGCCGTCCTCGTCGGCGTACAGCCATTCGCCGGGAACGAACGTGACGCCGCCGAAGGTGGCTGCCTCGTGGGAAAAGCCGCTTGCCGGCGGCGGACGGATCAGGCGACGACCTCGTCTTCGGCGAAATCGAGGCGGATCTTGCCTTCCGCGTCGACATCGACGCTCACCCGGCCGCCGTGGGCGAGGCGGCCGAAGAGCAGTTCGTCGGCCAGGGCCGAGCGGATGGTGTCCTGGATCAGGCGGGCCATCGGCCGGGCGCCCATGAGCGGGTCGAAGCCCTTTGCGGCCAGCATTTTCTTGACCGCCTCGGTGAAATGGGCCTCCACCTTCTTTTCGTGCAGCTGTTCCTCAAGCTGCATGAGGAATTTGTCGACGACGCGCAGGATGATTTCGTGGTCGAGCGCCGCGAAGGAAATGATGGCGTCCAGGCGATTGCGGAATTCCGGCGTAAACAGGCGCTTGATCTCGGCCATTTCGTCGCCGGCCTGGCGGCTGGCGGTGAAGCCCATGCTGCCTTTTTGCAGATCGGCGGCGCCGGCATTGGTGGTCATGATGATGGCGACATTGCGAAAATCGGCCTTGCGCCCATTGTTGTCGGTCAGCGTGCCGTGGTCCATCACTTGCAGGAGGATGTTGAAAATGTCGGCGTGGGCTTTTTCGATTTCGTCGAGCAACAGCACGCAGTAGGGTTTCTTGGTCACCCCCTCGGTCAACAGGCCGCCCTGCTCGAAACCGACATAGCCCGGCGGCGCGCCGATCAGGCGCGACACGGCATGGCGTTCCATGTATTCGCTCATGTCGAAACGCAGCAGGTCGATGCCGAGGCAATAGGCCAGTTGCCGGGCCACCTCGGTTTTGCCGACGCCGGTGGGGCCGCTGAAAAGGAAGGAGCCGATCGGCTTGTCCGGATTGCCCAGCCCGGAACGGGCCATTTTGATGGCGCGGGTGAGGGCGTCGATGGCCCGATCCTGGCCGAAAACCACGGCTTTCAGATCGCGGTCGAGATTTTTCAGGGCGCCGCGGTCGTCCAGCGTGACGTGCTGCGACGGGATGCGGGCGATCCTGGCGACGATTTCCTCGATGTCGGTTTTGTTGATCGTCTTTTTCTGCTTCGATTTGGGCAGGATGCGCTGGGCGGCGCCGGCTTCGTCGATGACGTCGATGGCCTTGTCGGGCAGATGGCGGTCGGTGATGTAGCGGGCCGAGAGTTCCGCTGCCGACGATATCGCCGTCGCCGAGTAACGGATGCCGTGGTGCGCCTCGAAGCGCGCTTTCAGACCTTTGAGAATCTCGACCGTTTCGGCTACCGACGGCTCGCTGACGTCGATTTTCTGGAAGCGCCGCGAGAGCGCGCTGTCCTTCTCGAAAATGCCGCGAAATTCGTTATAGGTGGTGGCCCCGATGCATTTCAATTGGCCCGTGGACAGCGCCGGCTTGAGCAGGTTGGAGGCGTCGAGCGTGCCGCCGGAGGCGGAGCCGGCGCCGATCAGGGTGTGGATTTCGTCGATGAACAGGATGGCGTTCGGGTTGTCGCCCAACTGCTTGAGCACGCCCTTCAGGCGCTGCTCGAAATCGCCGCGGTACTTGGTGCCGGCCAGGAGCGCGCCCATATCGAGCGAAAAGACGTTGGCCTTGGCGAGAATTTCCGGTACGTCGTTCTCGACAATGCGGCGGGCCAGCCCCTCGGCGATCGCCGTCTTGCCGACGCCGGCCTCGCCGACCAGCAGCGGGTTGTTCTTGCGCCGCCGGCACAGCGTCTGGATGACGCGCTCCAGTTCCCGGTCGCGGCCGATGAGCGGGTCGATCTTGCCCTGTTGCGCCAGGGCGTTGAGATTGATGGTGTATTGCTCCAGCGGGCCGGCTTCCTTGCCGTTTTCGCCCGTCTCGGCATCGCCCTCACTGGTGGTTTTCTGGCGCGGCACCTTGCTGATGCCGTGGGAAATGTAATTGACCACGTCGAGGCGCGCCATGCCCTGCTTTTGCAGGAAGTAGACGGCGTGCGAGTCCTTTTCGCCATAAATGGCGACCAGCACATTGGCGCCATTCACTTCCTTCTTGCCGGACGACTGCACATGCAGGATGGCGCGCTGGATGACGCGCTGGAAGCCGAGCGTCGGCTGGGTGTCGATGTCGCCGGCGCCGGCAGCGATCGGCGTGTGCTCGTCGATGAATTGGGCGAGATCCCGGCGCAGAACCTCCGGCTTGGCGCCGCAGGCGCGCAGCGCGTCGGCGGCCGAGGGATTGTCGATCAGCGCGAGCAGGAGGTGTTCGACGGTGATGAACTCGTGGCGCTTCTGGCGCGCCTCGACAAAAGCCATGTGCAGGCTGACTTCGAGTTCCTGGGCGATCATCGGTTTTCCTCCATGACGCAGGCGAGCGGGTGTTGATGCTGGCGGGCAAAGGCGCTCACCTGTCCCACCTTGGTGGCGGCGATGTCGCGCGGGAAAACGCCGCAAATGCCCCGGCCCTCATTGTGAACCTTGAGCATGATGCGCGTCGCCTGTTCCGTGCCCAGGGAAAAAAAGCGTTGCAAAACGGCGATGACGAAATCCATCGGGGTGTAGTCATCGTTCAGCAACACCACCCGGTACATTTTCGGCGGCTCCAGCTTCGTGCGCTGTGCCAGCAGTTGTCCGCCTTCTTCAAACTTAGTAGCCATACTTTGATTCTATACAGTCGAATTCATGTTGGGGCAAATGGAGCGCCAGCTAAAACGCTGACCGGCCCAGTGTTGGCAAGTTGCCACGCTCTTTGGTAAATCGGCGCGGCGATTGTGCCAGATTGTTGACGACAGCATCCAAGTGGCGTAGAAAGCACCGTGTTTGGCTTTGTATCAAGGTTTGCAGCATGAACCGGGTCACTGGGCGCAAACAGGGAGTCGGGGAGACCCGGGGGTTTATTCGTTTTTTGTAAGAAAGTATTCCAAACATGGCAATTGGTACTGTGAAGTGGTTCAATGATTCCAAGGGTTTTGGCTTCATTACGCCGGATGATGGCAGCGAGGATCTGTTCGCCCATTTCTCCGCGATCAACATGAATGGCTTCAAGACCCTGAAGGAAGGCGAAAAGGTTTCGTTTGAAGTCGTGCAAGGCCCCAAGGGCAAGCAAGCTTCCAACATCCAGCGCGCCTGAGCGCGGTTTTCGCCAAGTCAAAGCCCGTCCGTTACGGACGGGCTTTTTCATTGGCGGGCGGGAAAGTCAGCCGGTCGCGCGCGCCGTTTCGGCACGGCAGAGTGCCTTGAGTGTGGCCGCGAGTGGGTTGCCATGTGGCCCCTTGGCGCCGATGCTCTCGTTTGCCCGGAGTGCGGCTCTCCCGACAGGACGCACGGTGAAGCCGTTGACTATTTTCGCTTATAAGCGAAAATAAAGCATGCTCGAGATAAAACACTATCTTACCGATGACGGCCTTGATGTGTTCGAGGACTGGCGCGACAGCGTGAGGGACGGTAAGGCGAAAATCGCCATCGACCGACGCATCAACCGTGTCGAGCTTGGTAATTTCGGCGATCACAAACCATGTCGGGATGGCGTGTGGGAATTGCGGATCGACGCAGGGGCTGGCTATCGCGTCTATTACGCGCTGGCCGGAACCGTGATGGTGCTGCTGCTGTGCGGCGGCGATAAAAAGTCTCAAGATGCCGACATCAAACGCGCTATCGGGTATTGGAACGACTGGCAACGGAGATCAAAATGAAAGATCGTAGTCACGACGAAGCGATGGCCGAGGTTTTTCGCAAAGACCCCACCTACGCAGTGGAACTGCTGAACAGCATCCTTGAGGATGGCGATCAAGGCGAGCTTCTGATTGCGCTTCGCCAGATGGCAAAAGCGTTCGGTGGCGTGTCAAGCGTGGCCGAAAAGGCGCAGATCAATAGCACCCACATCTACCGCGCACTGTCCGCCAGGGGCAACCCGGAAATTCGCAGCCTGTCGGCTATTCTCAAAACGATGGGTCTGCGTCTCGCGGTGCAGCCAATTCAGACGCCGGGTGTACACGCCTGAGTTTCGCCAAGCAGCGCCTGCATGGCGACGCGGGGCGGCTTCGCGGTTGGCTCGACTCCGAGTTTAGGCGGTACCCGTGGCGCCCGACGCGAGCCTGTCAGCTCCGTCCATGTTTGCGAAAACTTGCCATCTTTCTTGCTCCCAAGTGGGGCAAAATTGGGGCAAGGGGTGTTTTCCAGTAGAAAAAAGCGCCAAGCAATACTCTATTGGCATAATCGGCCAAACAGGCAAGCGGCTGATTTGCTCACGGCGCCGTCCAATGCCCCGACTTGCCGCCCTGTTTTTCGACGAGGCGGACATTGTCGATGCGCATGCCGCGATCAACGGCCTTACACATGTCGTAAATGGTCAACAGACCGCAGGAAACGGCGGTCAGCGCCTCCATTTCGACGCCGGTGCGGCCGTGGCATTCAGCCGTGACTTCGCAATGCACGGCATGGTTGGCCTCGTCGATGGCGAACTCGGCGGCGACCCGGTTGAGGGCGATCGGGTGGCACAGCGGGATCAGCTCGGCGGTGCGTTTCGCGGCCTGGATGGCGGCGATGCGGGCAATGCCCAGGACGTCGCCCTTTTTCGCCGAACCGTCGCGGATCAACGCCAGGGTTTCCGCTTTCATGAAAATGCTGCCGGCGGCGCGGGCGCTGCGCGCCGTCTCGAGCTTGCCGCCGACATCGACCATGTGAGCCTGGCCGGCGCTGTCGAAATGGGTCAGATTCATGGATGCTAAAGGAATGGGCAAGGTCTTGCGTTTTTGCCGCCGAAGGCGGCGCAGAGGTGGGCTATCATAGCACCATGATCCCGCGCCGCCTGACCGCCGTTCTGCTTGCCTGTGCCTTGGCCTTGCAGCCGCTCCGTGCCGCCGACGATTTGCCGGAGCTTGGCGATGTCGCCAGCAACGAATTGCCGCCGCTGATGGAAAAGCGGATCGGACGGCAGATCATGAACGAAATCCGCCTGACCGAGCCGTCCTATCTCGACGATGCCGACATCGAGGGTTATCTCACCGCGCTCGGCGGCAAGCTGGTCGCCGCCAGCGTCGCACCCGACCTGGGTTTTGTCTTTTTCGCCCTTTCCGATCCGAGCATCAACGCCTTCGCGCTGCCCGGCGGCTACATCGGCGTGCATAGCGGCCTGATCCTGGCCGCCCAGACCGAATCGGAACTGGCCGGGGTGCTGGCGCACGAAATCTCCCACGTCACCCAGCGCCATATCGCCCGCCAGATATATCAATCCTCGAAAATGAGTTTGCCCTCGATGCTGGCGATGGGCCTGGCGTTGCTGGCGGCACGCTCCAATTCGCAGGTGGCCAGCGGTGCGATCGCCGCCACGACGGCTGGATCAATCGCGGCGCAATTGGCCTACTCGCGGGATTTCGAGCGCGAGGCCGACCGCATCGGCTTCGAACTCATGCGCAAGGCCGGGTTCGACGTGCGCGGCATGGCCGTTTTCTTCGGCAGTCTGCAACAGGCGACGCGCCATTACGAAAACAACGCCACCGCTTACCTGCGCACCCATCCGATTACCGGCGAGCGCCTGACCGATATGCAGAACCGCGAAGGCGGCGTGCACTACCGGCAGGTGCCGGACAGTCCCGAATTCCATCTGGCGCGGGCCAAGCTGCGGGCGATGCAGGGTACGCCGGCGGAAGCGACGGGCCATTTCGAGCGCCTGCTCGCCGAGCGCAAGTTTGCCTCCGAGGAGGCTACCCGCTACGGCCTTGCTTACGCCCTGTTCCGCGCCCGCGACTGGGCGGCGGCGGAAAGGGAGGTGCAAAAGGCGCGCGGCGGCAAGGCGGCGGACCCGATGATCGAGCGGCTCTACGCCGAAATCCGCCTCGCCCGCGGCGATGCCGACGGCGCGCTAGCTATTTATCGCGGCGCGCTGGCGCGCTCGCCGCGCCATGCCGGCTTGCACGACGGCTACGCCCAGGCGCTGCTGACGAGCCGCCGCTTCACCGAGGCGCTGCGTTTTGCCGACGAGCAGTTGCAGTGGCAGCCGGAATCGACCCGCCACCTCCGCGTGCGCGCGGCCAGCCACGCCGGCCTCGGCCACGAGGCGCAGCAGCACCAGGCGCTGGCCGATGTCTTTGCCCTGCAAGGGCTGACGCTGGCCGCCATTGAGCAGTTGGAACTGGCGCAAAAGGCCGGCGATGCCGATTTTTTCGTCATGTCCGCCATCGACGCCCGCCTGCGCGAACTCAAGCGCCAGCGCCTGGATGAGATGAGGGAACGGCGCGATTGAAGCTGACGAAATGGGATGTGACCATTGCCAGCGTTGCTCTTGGGCAGCTCGTGGTCGGACTGTTGCTGGCACTTATCTACCAAGCCCAGCCGGCATTCGTCGCTTTTTGGGTACTCCTGTTTGGGCTATTGCTTGCGTTTTCGCACAGAATAGGGTGCGATTACATGGCGATCCACCGTCCCGCCGCACTGAATGCCTTCAGCGAACTGTCCATCCATTCAAGCGAGCCGCGCTTTCAATTCGATGGAAAAACAGCGCAGATTATCGAAGACGAGGAAGGTATTGAGAGAGCTAGAAACGGGTTTATCGCCTACACGCTGACCAGGATCGCCAGGAATGAGGCTGGTGAGTACTTCTGGTTCTATTTCCGATCCGACTCGGCGGGCGGGAAGCCGCAGTTCAAACATATCGAGCAAGCCAGCGCCAAGGCTCTGCTGAAAAAGAAATATCTCGCTCCTTCGCCAGCGCCTATTGAAATCGCGCCCACAATCTGAAAGCCAAACATCATGCACGACCGCGACCGCGATCTCGACGTCAAGGGCCTCAACTGCCCGCTGCCCATCCTAAGAACCAAAAAGGCGCTGGCCGAAATGGCATCCGGCCAGGTGCTGCGCGTGCAGGCGACCGATCCCGGGGCGGTGCAGGATTTTCCCGTCTTTGCCCGGCAGACCGGCAACGAATTGATCGGCCAGCAGGAAGAAAACGGCGTTTTCGAGTTCTTTTTGAAGCGGAAATAAACCGTCGTTCAGTGGATCTGCTCTGGCTGACGCTCGATCAGCGCGTCCGCGCCAATGCCAAAACGCGCCACCAGCGCGGCGATCTGTCGGGCGTTCAACAAGCGGCGACCGGAGAGAATTTGCGAAACGACGCTCTGATTGCCGACTTCCGGCAAATCCGCCTGGGTCAGCCCGTGCTGCTGCATGAGAAAGCGCAACACGTCTCGCGGTGACGCATCAGGCACCGGATAGTGCTGGCGATCATAGTCGGCGATGAGTTCGCAGACGACGCCGAATAATCCGGCCAACTCGCCGCCATCCCCGGCCTGTCCGCTGTCGATGAGTGCATCGGCCAGCGCCACCATGCGCGCGTAATGGTCGGTATCGCGGATGGGGCCGATGCCGCTGGCGTTTTCAAAGGCAGTCCAGGTGCTGCGAATCATGTTGAGATTCATGATGATCTCCATGTGTTGCGGTCGTATTCGACATGGGTCAAAACGTGCTTGATGTAAGCAATTTGCTGGTCGAAGCGCAGAAACGCGATCAGCCGGAATTTGTTGCCGCCAATGTCAAACACATATAAGTCGGCGACCTTGTCCACACTGCCGAAGGTCTGACGCAACTCAGAGAAACTTGCAAATGAGCGCGATTCCATCGCCCGCCGCCATGACTGCAATGGCTCGCTGGCGACTGGATGGCGGATAGCGAACTCGATCAGGCGGCGATTGGTAATGACTCGCATGATTGGATTATTGCATATTGCAATGCCTGGAGCAATGCGGCATCACTAAAACCCGCCGCTGCGCGTTTGCGCGGACTGGCGGGTTGTTCACGAGCGCGGCGCGTTTTAGCCCAGCTTCCCCAACTGTTGCCGCAGTTTTTCCAGCGTCGCCGAAAAGTCGGCGAGGCGCTGTTTTTCCTGCTCGACCACGGCGGCGGGGGCGCGGGCGGTGAAGCTTTCGTTGCTTAGCTTGCCTTGGGCGATGGCGATTTGTTTTTCCAGTTTCTCGATTTCCTTTTTCAGGCGCTCTTTTTCGGCGGCTGGGTCGATTTCGATTTTGAGCATGAGCCGCGTTTCGCCGACGATGGCGACCGGGGCCAGGGTGTCCGCCGGCATGTCGGCGACGATTTCCACCGCCGACAGCTTGCCCAGGGCGGCGAGGATGGGGGCGAATTCAGCCAATTCGGCGGCCATTTCGGCGCTGCCGCCGGTGATCAGCAGGGGCATGCGCTGGGCCGGCGAGAGGCCCATTTCGCCGCGCAGGTTGCGGCAGGCGTGGGTGAGCGTCTTGAGGCGCTCGATCTTGGCTTCGCTGGCGGCGTCGAGGCGCGACAGGTCGGCTTGCGGCCAGGCGGCGAGCATGATCGAGTCGTGCGTCTTGCGCCCGGCGATGGGGGCGACGACCTGCCACAGCTCTTCGGTGATGAAGGGGATGAGCGGGTGCGCCAGGCGCAGCACGGCTTCCAGCACTCGCGCCAGGGTCCGTCGGGCGGCCCGTTGTTGCGCGTCGCTGCCGGTCTGAATCTGGACCTTGGCGATTTCCAGATACCAGTCGCAGAATTCGTCCCAGACGAACTGGTAGATGGCCTGCGCCAGCAGGTCGAAGCGGTAGTCGGCGAAATGTTGCTCAAGGTCGGCTTCGAGGCGCTGCAAGCGGCTGACGATCCAGCGGTCGGCGAAGCTGAAGTCGAGGCGGGCCGGGCCGCCGGCCGGCACGGCGCAGGCGCCGGTGTGCGGCAATTGCTGGTGGTCGAGCGCCAGGTCGTGGCCTTCGACATTCATCAGCACGAAACGGGTGGCGTTCCACAGCTTGTTGCAGAAATTGCGGTAGCCGTCGCAGCGGCTGAGGTCGAACTTGATGTCGCGGCCGGGCGAGGCCAGCGAGGCGAAGGTGAAGCGCAGGGCGTCGGTGCCGAAGGCGGGGATGCCGTCGGGGAATTCCTTGCGCGTTTTTTTGGCGATGTTGGCCGCGTCCCTGGGGTTCATCAGGCCGAAGGTGCGTTTTTCCACCAGCGCGTCGATGCCGATGCCGTCGATCAAGTCGATCGGGTCGAGCACATTGCCCTTGGACTTGGACATTTTCTGCCCTTCGCCATCGCGGATCAGGCCATGCACATAGACGTGCTTGAAGGGAATGTGGCCGGTGATCTGCTTGGTCATCATGACCATGCGGGCGACCCAGAAGAAGATGATGTCGAAGCCGGTGACCAGCACGGAGGAGGGCAGATATTGCCGGAGCAGCGGATTGGCCGCGTCGGTGGCCGCATCGCCCGTCCAGTCCAGCGTCGAGAAAGGCCACAGGGCCGACGAGAACCAGGTGTCGAGGACATCCTCGTCGCGCTTCAGCGGGCCGGCGTAGCCCGCTTTGGCGGCGGCGGCCCGCGCTTCTGCCTCGTTGCGGGCGACGAAAATCTCGCCGTCAGCGCCGTACCAGGCGGGAATCTGGTGCCCCCACCACAGTTGGCGCGAGATGCACCAGTCCTGGATGTTATTCAGCCACTGGTTGTAGGTATTGATCCAGTTTTCCGGATAAAACTTGATTTCGCCGGAACGCACGGCGGTGAGCGCCTTTTCGGTGATCGAACTGCCGTCGGCGCCGGGTTTGCTCATGGCGACGAACCACTGGTCGGTCAGCATCGGCTCGATGACGACGCCCGTGCGGTCGCCGCGCGGCACCTTGAGCTTGTGCTTGTCGGTCTTTTCCAAAAGACCAAGGGCTTCGAGATCGGCGACGACCGCGGCGCGGGCGGCGAAGCGGTCGAGGCCGCGGTACTTTTCGGGCGCCTGATCGTTGATCTTCGCATCCAGCGTCAGGATCGAAATCAGCGGCAGCTTGTGCCGCTGGCCGACGGCGTAGTCGTTGAAATCGTGCGCTGGCGTGACCTTGACGCAGCCGGTGCCGAATTCGAGATCGACGTAGCTGTCGGCGATGATGGGAATCTCCCGCCCGGTGAGCGGCAGCTTGACCATCTTGCCGATCATCGCCTTGTAGCGTTCGTCTTCCGGATGCACCATCACCGCCGTGTCGCCGAGCATGGTTTCCGGCCGCGTCGTCGCCACCGTCAGGCTGCCCGAGTCATCGGCCAGAGGATAGCGGATGTGCCACATGAAGCCGTCTTCTTCCTCCTGCACAACTTCCAGGTCGGAGACGGCGGTGTGCAGCTTCGGATCCCAGTTGACCAGGCGTTTGCCGCGATAAATCAAGCCCTCGTTGTAAAGGCGGACGAAGGTTTCGCTAACCACCTTGTTGAGGCCGGCGTCCATCGTGAAGCGTTCGCGCGTCCAGTCCGGGCTGGTGCCCAGGCGGCGCATCTGGCGGGTGATGGTGTCGCCGGAATATGCCTTCCACTCCCAGACCTTCTCCAGGAATTTTTCGCGCCCGAGATCGTGGCGGGAAACGCCCTGAGCATCCAACTGGCGCTCGACGACGATTTGCGTGGCGATGCCGGCATGGTCGGTGCCCGGTTGCCACAGCGTGTTGTGGCCCCGCATCCGGTAATAGCGGGTGAGGGCGTCCATGATCGTCTGGTTGAAGCCGTGGCCCATGTGCAGCGTGCCGGTGACATTGGGCGGCGGCAAGAGGATGCAGAAATGCTCGGTTTTGTCGCCGTCAATGCCGGCGGCGAAGTGGTTTCTGGCTTCCCACTCGGGGTACCAGCGGCGTTCGATATCGGCCGGTTCAAAGGTTTTGGCGAGTTCCATGGGCGTGGCGGCAATGGGAAAACCCGACATTGTACCGGAGCGCCGCTGGCCCGGCCCGGTCAGCGGGGCGCGGCGTTCTGTTCGGCGAGATAGTCGCGCACGGCGGCGGCGATCAGGCGCGGCAATTCGGCCACCAGACGCAGCTCGACCCGGTGGGCGATGTCGCGGGCGATGTCCTCGCGGCTGCTGGCCGCGAGTTTGGCGAGCACGGCAGCGGCTGGCGCGGACGGTTTGGCCGGCGGGTTCGGCGCGGGCGCCGCCGGGAGCGGGCTTGCCGCTGGCGCGGATGGACTGGGCGAGTGGCGCTGAGCGGGCGTCGTTGCCGCCGGGGGCGGATTTATCGCGGGCGCAGGCGCTGCCGGGGCGGCGTCGTCGAGAAATTTGCTGTCGATCGTGGGGAAGGGCTTCGGGCCGGCGGCCTTGGCCGGCTCCGGCGCTGGGGCCGCGGGCGGCTTGGGCTGTGCCGGCTGGCGCGGCGCGCTGGCGGCGACATCGAGCAGTATGGGAATATCGTCGTCGGCTGTCGCCGGGGTGACGGCGTCGGTCAGCACCGGCAATTCGTCGGTGCCGGCGCTTTTGCGCTGGCGGTGCATGAGGGCGTCGGCGCGGGCGAGGATGGGGCTGGGCATGATGGGCCGCCTGAGCAATCAGTCGCGTGCGGAAAGGTCGAAAAAGCGCACTTCGCAGCCCTGTTCCTTGTACTGGCGGACACGCTCGCGCGCCGCCAGGCGGTCGTCCTCGTCGCGGCCGACGACTTCGATCAGGTTCTGGAAGCGCTCGTAACCGGGCGGGATGGCGCGCGCCAGATTCATCAGTCGCTCCTGCTGCGTTGTGTTGTCTACGCGGTCGGCGATCAGGATCGGCGTTTCCGCCGCCAGCGGCGAATCGGCGCGGCAGTGCGGGATGAAGCTCAATTGCGCCTGCGTCCACAGCAGGCGGTCGAGGCTGTCGGCGACCGGTGCGTCGGGGGCGTAGATGAGCATCGCCTTGCGCTTGGCCCAGGCGCCGCCGATCAGGGCACAGGCCGCGGCCAGCCGGTCGGAAGCGCCGTGGTAGAAAAAGACCTGGGTCAATTGAGTTTGCCCGCGCGTTGCAGAAGGTAATGGGCGAGCAGAGCCACCGGCCGGCCGGTGGCGCCCTTGTCCTTGCCCGATTTCCAGGCCGTGCCGGCGATGTCGAGATGCGCCCAGTCGAACTTTTTGGCGAAGCGCGAGAGGAAGCAGGCGGCTGTCACGGCGCCGGCCCAGCGGCCGCCGACATTGGCCATGTCGGCGAAGGGGCTTTTCAGCAATTCCTGATAATCGTCCCACAGCGGCAGGTGCCAGACGCGGTCGTGCGCCTCGTCGCCGGCTGCGATGAGGTCGCGCGCCAGGTTGTCGCGGTTGGCGAACAGGCCGCTGGCGACGCCGCCCAGGGCGACGGCGCAGGCGCCGGTGAGGGTGGCGACGTCGATGACAGTGTCGGGGTCGAAGCGTTCCGCGTAACTCAGCGCGTCGCACAGGAGCAGACGGCCCTCGGCGTCGGTGTTGAGAATTTCGATGGTCTGGCCGGAGAGCGAGGTGACGATGTCGCCGGGGCGGCTGGCATTGCCGCCGGGCATGTTCTCGCTGGCCGGAATGATGGCTTTCAGATTGAGCGACAGCTTCATCCGCGCCGCCGCAGCGAGGGCGCCGAGAACGCTGGCGGCGCCGCACATGTCGTACTTCATTTCGTCCATGTCGGCGCCCGGCTTGAGCGAAATGCCGCCGCTGTCAAAGGTGATGCCCTTGCCGATCAGCACCAGTGGCTTGTCGTTGATGCGGGCGCCGCGGTAGCCGAGGACGATCAACTTCGGCGGCTGTCGGGCGCCGTTGGCGACCGACAGGAGGGCGTTCATGCCGAGTTTTTCCATATCGGCGCGCTCAAGGATTTCACACTCGAGGCCCAGTTCGTCGGCCAGGGCCTGTGCCCGGCTGGCCAGATAGGCCGGATTGCAGACATTCGCCGGCAGATTGCCGAGATCCTTTGCCAGAGCCATGCCGGCGGCGATGGCCTGGCCCTGGATCAGCGCCTCTTCGGCCTGGGCCAGCTCGTTGCGGCGCTCGACGCCGAGCGTCAGGCGGCGCAGTGACCGGCGGTTTTCGTCTTTTTTGCTCTTGAATTGCTCGAAACGGTAAGTCGCGTCGCGGGCGGCGATAACGGTCTGGCGGATACGCCAGGCAATATCGTGCTTCTTGACGGCGAGTTCGGTGAGAAAAATGGAGGCGTCGAGAGCGCCGGTTTCGTGCAGCGCCTTGATCGCGGCGCGGATGGCCTGAGTGAATTCCTTTTCGCGGAAATCCTTTTCCTTGCCCAGACCGACCAGCAGCACACGGTCGCACAGGGTGCCGGGCACCTTGTGCAGCAGCAGGGTGGTGCCGCTTTTGCCTTCCATGTCGCCGCGCCGGACGATGTCGCCGATGTAGCCGCCGGCGGCCTTGTCGAGTAATTCCGCCGCCAGGGTCAGGCGGCGCGATTCGAAGACGCCGACCACGACACAGGCGCTGCGCTGCTTCTCCGGGCTGCCGCTTTTTATGCTAAATTCCACAAATTGCTCCTGTCCAGGGGAATGCCGGTTTTGCCGCGATTATCCCCGCAATTTTTCGGTTTCGTCAAAGCATGATATTCGAGCGCGCCGCCCGGCGCGAATTCGCCCAGGCGGCCGCCGGCATCAGCGTTGCGCTGCTGGCTATTCTGATTTCCACGCAATTGATCCGCCTGCTCAAGGAGGCGGCCGGCGGTCGCATCGCGCCGGAGGCGGTGGCCTCGCTGCTCGGCTTCGCCGCTTTGAATTTCATGCCGGTTTTGCTGTCGCTGACGCTTTTTGTCGCCATTTTGCTCAGTTTGTCGCGCACCTACCGGGATTCGGAAATGGTCATCTGGTTCACCAGCGGCCAGCCGCTGACGGCCTGGATGCGCCCGGTACTGCGTTTTGCCTTGCCCATCGTCGTCGCTGTCGCTCTGCTTTCCTGGTTCCTGTCGCCGTGGGCCAATCTGAATCGCGACGAATACAAGCAGAAGCTGTCGGCGCGCAGCGAACTCTCGCAGATATCGCCCGGCACCTTCCAGGAAGCCAGCGAGGGGCGGCGGATATTGTTCGTCGAGGCCGTGGCCGACGACGCCAGCGCGGTGGGCAATGTGTTCGTCGCCTCGATGCAGGAAGGCAAACTCGGCGTGGTTATGTCCGACACCGCCCATCAACGCATCGCCGAAAACGGCGACCGCTTCGTGGTGCTGGAAAGCGGGCGCCGCTACGAAGTCGAACCGGGTACGGCGGAATTTCGGGTCATGGAATTCGAGACTTATCAGGTGCGCGTCGAGGACGGCGAGGCACAGCCGGTAGACCCTTCGCCCAAGACGATGCCGATCACCGACCTGCTGTTCGAGACCAGCGACAAGGCGCGTGGCGAACTGGTGTGGCGCATCGGTGTGCCGCTTTCGGCGCTGGTTCTGGCGCTACTGGCGATACCGCTCGGCTTCGTCAATCCGCGGGCGGGACGTTCGGCCAATTTTCTGATCGCCATTCTGATCTATGCCATTTACAACAATCTGCTGTCGGTCAGCCAGGCCTGGGTGGCGCAGGGCCGCCTGTCGTTCTGGGTCGGCCTGTGGGTCGTCCATGCGCTGATGCTGGTGCCGCTCCTGTTCTTGTTTTTCCGGCGCATGAGCGTTGGCAATTTCTTCTCCCGGAGGCGTGGCTGATGTTTCGCCGCAGGATTTACCAGCGCTATGTGATGCGCGAAACCTTCGCCGCTGTTTTTCTCGTTCTGCTGGCCTTTCTCGCGCTGTTCAGCTTTTTCGACCTGATCAACGAACTGCGCAGTGTCGGCAAGAGCTATCCGCTCGGCTACGCCATCCTCACCGTTGCGCTCAGCCTGCCCAGCCTGATTTACGAACTGATACCCATCGCGGCGCTGATCGGCGCACTGTACGCCCTGTCGACCCTGGCCCGGCATTCGGAAATCACCGTTCTGCGCGCCTCGGGCCTCGCCACCCGCGACCTGTTGCTGACCCTGTTTCGTGTCGCTGGCGTACTGGCCCTGCTCACCTTCATCGTCGGCGAAGCCCTGGTGCCGTATACCGAGCGCCTCAGCAATGAAATCAAAGTCAAGGCGATGAGCGGCGCCATCGCCCGGCAGGGCGGCGTGTCGGGGCTGTGGGTCAAGGATGGGCGCAGTTTCATCAATATCCGCATGGTCATGCCGGATTCGGCGCTGCACCAGGTGCTTATCTACAAATTCGACCCGGATAATGCCCTGGAGTCGGTGACCAATGCCGACGAAGCGCATTTCGACAAAAGCGCCGACGTCTGGCGCTTGAGTAATGTTTCGCGCACCTCGCTGTTCGGGGACTCGACGCGCGTCGAACAGCTGCCGGAACTGGGCTGGACTTCGGCGGTGACGCCCGACCTGCTGTCGGTGCTGATGGTGGCGCCGGAACGCATGACCCTGTTCGGACTGGTCAATTTCACCCGCCATCTGACGGAAAACCGGCAGCAGACCGAACGCTACGAAATCGCCATCTGGAAGAAGCTGATCTATCCGCTGACCGCCCTGGTCATGGTGGCGCTGGCCTTGCCCTTCGGCTATTCGCACAACCGGGTCGGCGGCGTCAGCCTCAAGATTTTTGCCGGTGTCATGCTTGGTATCCTGTTCTACGCGCTCAACGGCCTCTTTTCCAATCTCGGCATCATCAACGCCTGGCCGCCGCTGGCCAGCGCCACGGCGCCGTCCATCCTCTTCATGCTGGCGGCAGCCGGCATGCTGTGGTGGGTCGAGCGGCGTTGATCAGGACGGCTGGTTGACGATGCGGGTGCCGGCGATGCGGTCGTGCAGGAACTGGCGGTCGGGATCGAACAGCGCCCAGAGGATGCCGACGCCGAGCAGGATGCCCGGCCAGGCGGCGAGATAGCGTAATACGGCCTGGAGTGGGCGCGGCGGGCCGCCGTTGGCGTCGATCAGACGTAGTTTCCAGGTTTTCATCGGCAGGGTCTGGCCGCCGTGCAGCCAGAACCAGACGAAATAGAGCATCAGCAGCAAGAGGACATGCAGCCACATGAGGCGCGGGCCAAAGCTGATGCCATTGGCGGCGAGCAGGGTTTGCGGCAGCCAGAAGCCGATGAGCAGCACGGCGAAGACGACCAGGGCTTCATAGAGCATGCTGGCCAGACGGCGGCCGATGTTGGCGAGCGGTTGGCTCATCGCGGGCTCTCCGTTGTTGCGGCGGCTTCCGGCGCTGGCGGGGCTGTGTCGCTCGTCGTTTCGGCTGACTGTGTCGCCCTCCGCTTTTCGCGCAGGCGTTGGCGTTCTTCGGCGGGCAGGTTGCGGTAGGTTTTCCATTTTTCCCTGATTTCTTGCTTCTTTTCTTCCGGCAACTGTTTGAAATTCTTGTAGAACTGGCGCGCCTGGGCGCGCTGATCGGGCGTCATGGCGGCCCATTTGTGCATCCGCGCCTGCACCCGCTGCTGTCTGGCGGCTGGCATGGCGGGGTAGCGTTCGGCGATGCCCAGCCATTGCTTGCGGGCGATGCTGTCCAGCCCATCCCAGTCATTGGCCAGCGGCGCCAGAATGTCTTGCTGGGCGCGGCTCAACTGTAGCCAGTCGGGTTGCGGCGGGGTGCCGATGATGGCGGTCGGCGGCGGTTCGGCCAGGGCGCCGCCGGACAGGGCCAGGCCGAGGATCAACGGGGCGAGGAATCGTCTTGTAGCCATTCGAGGAATTCGGGGTCGAGAAAGGCTTCGGGCGGCAGGTCGTCGGCCAGCAGCGCCATGTCGAGCGCTTTGATTTCATTGACGTATTGCACGCTGTGCCAATAAAAGGACAGCCACATGCCGGCGAGCAGGGCAATGGTGGCCAGGATGGGCCGGAAGCGGGCGAGGTCGATGCCGGCGTTGGCAAGGGCCGGCCAGCGCATGCGGGCGCCGGCGGCGGCGAGCATCTGTTGCGGCGCTTCCTGCTTCTGCCGCGCCAGCGCCAGATGGCGCGCCGCTTCCAGGCGACGCTTGGCAGCCGGCGGCATGTCGTTCAGTCCGTGGTTCAGCGTTTGCCGGATACGGGAGGCGGCGCGTTGTTCGTTCATAGCTCGATGCCCTTGGCGGATAGCGCGCTGGCCAGCGCGTGCGTGGCGCGGGAGCAGTGGGTCTTGACGCTGCCTTCTGAGCAGCCCATGACGGCGGCGGTTTCGGCAACGTTCATTTCTTCCCAGTAACGCAGGAGGAAGGCCTGGCGTTGACGGGTCGGCAGTTTTTCGATTTCGCCGTCGATCAGGCTCAGGGTTTGCGCTTGCAGCAAGGCGCTTTCCGGCGTTTTCGGGCCGTCGTCGATGCGCAGCGTTTCGAGCGGGTCATGATCTTCGTCGTCGGCGGCGGAGAAGGTCGAGAGCAGGGTGGTCCACAGCGAGCGCACCCGGCTGCGCCGGTAGAAGTCGCGGATGGTGTTTTGCAGGATGCGCTGAAAGAGCATGGGAAACTCTTCCGCCGGCCGGTCGCCGTATTTCTCGGCCAGCTTCAGCATCGCATTCTGGGCGATGTCAAGGGCATCTTCTTCCTCGCGGACGGCGAACAGGGCCTGCTTGAAGGCGCGCCGCTCGACCGATTCGAGAAAGCCGGAAAGTTGTCGGGGTGAAGCCAGGAGCGTTTCTTCCAGTAGAAGGCCGGACAGGCCGGAGCCTGCCCCGGCAAATCTTGACCGAAAATGGGCGGTCGATTAATGTTGCATCCTTTATGCAACAGTTTTTTGGATTCGGGAATGATGATCAGCGGTGCGGAAATTGTAATCAGGTGCCTGCAGGAAGAAAAGATCGATTGTGTTTTCGGTTACCCTGGCGGGTCCGTTTTGCACATTTATGACGCCTTGTTCAAGCAGGGCGATATCAAGCATATTCTGGTGCGCCACGAGCAGGCCGCGGTGCATGCCGCCGACGCCTATTCGCGCTCGTCGCAGCGGGTCGGCGTGGCGCTGGTGACTTCCGGCCCCGGCGTGACCAACGCCATTACTGGCATCGCCACCGCCTACATGGATTCCAGTCCGATGGTCGTGCTCTGCGGCCAGGTGCCGACCAACTACATCGGCCAGGATGCCTTCCAGGAGTGCGATACAGTCGGCGTCACGCGGCCTTGCGTCAAGCACAATTTCCTGGTCAAGGATGTCAAGGATCTGGCCGTCACCATCAAAAAGGCCTTCCATATCGCCACCACCGGCCGGCCCGGCCCGGTCGTGGTCGATATTCCCAAGGACGTGACCGCCCAGATGATCGAGTTCGACTATCCGAAGTCGATTCAGATGCGCTCCTACAACCCGGTGGTCAAGGGCCATCTCGGCCAGATCAAGAGGGCCGTGCAGGTGTTGCAGGAGGCCAAGCGGCCGATCATCTATACCGGCGGCGGGGTGATCCTCTCGAATGCCGCCGAGAAGCTGACCCGGCTCGCCCGTCTGCTCGGCTTCCCGGTCACCAATACGCTGATGGGGCTGGGCGGCTATCCGGCCAGCGACCGCCAGTTCGTCGGCATGCTCGGCATGCATGGCACCTTCGAGGCCAATAACGCGATGCATTACGCCGATGTTATCCTGGCCGTCGGCGCCCGCTTCGACGACCGCGTGATCGGCAGTCCCGAACATTTCGCCAGCGAGAAGCGGCGCGTCATCCATATCGACATCGACCCCTCGTCCATTTCCAAGCGCGTCAAGGTCGATGTGCCGATTGTCGGCAATGTCGCCGATGTGCTCGACGAAATGCTCAAGCTGCTGGATGGCGGTTTCAAGGCCGATCCGGAACTGGCCGACTGGTGGACGCAAATCGAAACTTGGCGCGCCCGCAAATCGCTGACCTATCGCCAGGATCAGCGCATCATGCCGCAGTTCGTCATCGAAAAGCTGTACGAAGTGACCGGCGGCGACGCCTTTATCACTTCCGACGTCGGCCAGCACCAGATGTTCGCCGCGCAGTATTACAAGTTCGACAAGCCGCGCCGCTGGATCAATTCCGGTGGCCTCGGCACCATGGGCGTCGGCCTGCCTTTCGCCATGGGTACGCTGTTCGCCAATCCCGGCGCGACGGTCGCCTGCGTCACCGGCGAAGGCTCGATCCAGATGTGCATCCAGGAAATGTCCACCTGCAAGCAGTTCGCCTTGCCGGTCAAGATCATCAACCTGAATAACGGCATGCTGGGCATGGTCCGCCAGTGGCAGGAGATGTTCTATTCCAAGCGCTATTCCCACACCTACGTCGCCTCGCTGCCCGATTTCGTCAAGCTGGCCGAAGCCTACGGCCATGTCGGCATGCGCATCGAGAAGCCGGAGGATGTCGAGCCGGCGCTGCGAAAGGCTTTTACCGAGCACAAGGACGATCTGGTATTCATGGATTTCATCATTGATCCGACTGCCAACGTTTTCCCGATGGTCGCCGCCGGCAAGGGCCTGACCGAAATGATCCTCGCCGAAGAACTGTAAGCGGGGAAGGAACACAACATGCGACACATCATTTCCCTCCTGATTGAAAACGAAGCGGGCGCGCTGTCCCGCGTTGCCGGGCTGTTCTCGGCCCGTGCCTACAACATTGAATCGCTGACCGTGGCGCCGACGGAAGACCCGTCGCTGTCGCGCATGACTATCCTGACCTGGGGTTCGGACGACGTACTGGAACAGATCACCAAGCAGCTCAACAAGCTGGTCGATGTGGTCAAACTGGTCGATCTCTCCGAGGCGCCCCATGTCGAGCGCGAACTGATGCTCATCAAGGTGCGCGCTACCGGCAAGGATCGCGAAGAAATGAAGCGGATGGCCGATATTTTCCGCGGCCGCATCATCGACGTCACCGAGACGACTTATGTCATCGAGTTGACAGGCGCCAGTTCCAAGCTCGATTCCTTCATCGCCGCCCTCGATGGCGGCCTGATACTCGAAACGGTGCGCACCGGCGTCTGTGGCGTGGGTCGTGGCGACCGCATTCTCAAGGTTTGACCCCAACTGATTGTTTTTAAAGAGGATTTCATGAAAGTTTATTACGATAAGGACGCCGATCTCTCCCTCATCAAGGGCAAGAAAGTCACCATCGTGGGTTACGGTTCCCAGGGCCACGCCCATGCCCAGAACCTGCGGGATTCCGGCGTCAAGGTCACGGTTGGCCTGCGCAAGGACGGCGCTTCCTGGAAGAAAGCCGAGGCCGCCGGCCTCAAGGTCGAGGAAATCGCCAAGGCCGTCAAGGGCGCCGATGTCGTCATGATTCTCCTGCCGGACGAGAACATCCCGCAGGTCTATAACGAAGACGTCGCGCCAAATCTGAAAAAAGGCGCGGCGCTCGCCTTCGCCCACGGTTTCAACGTGCATTACAACCAGGTCGTGCCGCGCGACGACGTGGATGTCATCATGGTTGCCCCGAAAGGCCCCGGCCACACCGTGCGTTCCGAATACCTCAAGGGCGGCGGCGTGCCGTCGCTGATCGCTGTCCATCAGGACAAGTCCGGCAAGGCCAGGGATATCGCCCTGTCCTACGCCGCGGCCAATGGCGGCACCAAGGGCGGCGTCATCGAAACCAATTTCCGCGAGGAAACCGAGACCGACCTCTTCGGCGAGCAGGCCGTGCTCTGCGGCGGCGCCGTCGAACTGGTCAAGATGGGCTTCGAAACCCTGGTCGAAGCCGGCTATGCGCCGGAAATGGCCTACTTCGAGTGTCTGCACGAATTGAAGCTGATCGTCGACCTGATGTACGAGGGCGGCATCGCCAACATGAACTACTCGATCTCGAACAACGCCGAGTACGGCGAGTACGTGACTGGCACGGAAGTCATCAACGCCCAGTCGCGCGAAGCCATGCGCAACGCCCTGAAGCGCATCCAGACCGGCGAGTACGCCAAGATGTTCATCCTCGAAGGGCGCACCAACTACCCGAGCATGACCGCCCGCCGCCGCCTGACCGCCGCCCACCCGATCGAACAGGTCGGCGAAAAGCTGCGCGACATGATGCCGTGGATCAAGAAGAATAAGTTGGTCGACCAGAGCAAGAACTGAGTGTTTACCGGCTCGACGTTGCGCCGTTGTTCGCGCTGGCCGTACTAACGACCTGTCTGCGCGCTCGCGTCTCGCCTCGTCTTCGCTGTGGGCGGTGCAGGAAGTCTGCACCGCCCATTTGTTTTTTGGGCGGCGGGTGTATCCTTGCGCCGTTCTGGACCATCGCCATTTCCCATGACCGAACTCAAGCCCCGTAAGACCCTCTTCAATCCCGAACTCAAGCGGCGCGGCATCTACATCCTGCCCAACCTGTTCACCACGGCGGCGCTGTTCGCCGGCTTCTTCGCCATCGTCCAGGCGATACAGGGCGATTTCGAGCGCGCGGCGATGGCCATTTTCATCGCCATGGTGTTCGACGGGCTGGATGGCCGGGTGGCCCGCCTGACCAACACCCAGTCGGCCTTTGGCGCCGAATACGATTCGCTGTCCGACATGGTCAGTTTCGGCGCGGCCCCCGCCCTGGTGATGTACGAGTGGGCGCTGCGCGATCTCGGCCGTCTCGGCTGGATCGCCGCCTTCATCTACTGCGCTGGCGCCGCGCTGCGACTGGCGCGCTTCAACACGACGCTGGAAGTCATCGACAAACGCTTTTTCCAGGGCCTGCCCTCACCGGCAGCGGCGGCGCTGGTCGCCGGCCTGGTCTGGGTGATGACCGGAAGTGATCTCGTCGGCGCTACGTCAACCACGCCGGCCGTCGCGGCGCAGGCGGTGGGCCACGATGTCCGCTGGCTGGCCTGCGCGCTGACCATTTTTGCCGGTCTGACGATGATTTCCAACATCCGCTACTACAGCTTCAAGGATGTGAACCTGAAAAAGAGCGTGCCTTTCTTCGTCATCGCCGCCATCGCCCTCGGTTTCGCGCTGGTTGCCTACAGTCCGGAAATCGCGTTGTTTGCCTTTTTCGTGATCTATGGCCTGTCCGGTTATGTGCTGGCGGCTATCGGCCTCGTCAGGCGCAAGACCTAGTGAATTCCCGGAGCGCCCCATGAGCAAGCAACATCTCGTCATTTTCGATACGACCCTGCGCGACGGCGAACAGAGCCCGGGCGCCTCGATGACCAAGGAAGAAAAAATCCGCGTCGCCCGGCAACTGGAGAAAATGCGCGTCGACGTCATCGAGGCCGGTTTCGCCGCCGCCTCGCCCGGCGATTTCGAGGCCATCCAGGCCATTGCCCAGGTTATCCGCGAATCCACAGTCTGCTCGCTGGCGCGCGCCAACGAGGCGGATATCCGGCGCTCCGGCGAAGCCATCAAGCCGGCGGCCTCGGGCCGCATCCATACCTTCATCGCCACCTCGCCGATCCACATGGAGAAAAAGCTGCGCATGACGCCCGATCAGGTCGTCGAGCAGGCGGTCAAGTCCGTCGGCTGGGCGCGGCAGTTTACCGACGATGTCGAGTTTTCGGCCGAGGACGCCGGGCGCTCCGACATCGACTTTCTGTGCCGCGTCTTCGAGGCGGTCATCAAGGCCGGCGCCACGACCATCAATGTGCCGGACACGGTCGGCTACGCCATTCCCTTCCAGTACGCCGAAAACCTGCGCCGGGTGATCGAGCGCGTGCCCAATGCCGACAAGGTGGTGTGGTCGGTGCATTGCCACAACGACCTCGGGCTGGCCGTCGCCAACTCGCTGGCCGCTGTGCTGGCCGGTGCGCGCCAGGTCGAATGCACCATCAATGGCCTCGGCGAACGGGCCGGCAACGCCTCCCTGGAAGAAATCGTCATGGCCGTGCGCACGCGCCCGGACATTTTCCCGGTCGAGACGCGCATCGACACGACGCAGATCGTCCCGGCTTCCAAGCTGATATCGCAAATCACCGGCTACCCGGTGCAGCCGAACAAGGCCGTGGTCGGCGCCAATGCCTTCGCCCACGAAGCCGGCATCCACCAGGACGGCGTGCTCAAGCACCGCGAAACCTACGAAATCATGCGCGCCCAGGATGTCGGCTGGGCACAGAACAAGCTGGTGCTGGGCAAGCATTCCGGGCGCAATGCCTTCAAGACCCGCCTTGCCGAACTGGGCATCGAATTGGGCAGCGACGAGGCGCTGAACGCCGCCTTCGCCCGTTTCAAGGAACTGGCCGACCGGAAACACGAAATTTTCGACGAGGATCTGCACGCCCTGGCTTCCGATGAAGTCGTGACGCCGGAGCAGGAGCACTACAAGCTCCTCTATTCGCACGTCTGCTCGGAAACCGGCGAAATGCCGCGCGCCACCGTCATCCTCAGTGTCGGCGGCGACGAGCGCGAGGCGCAAGCCGTCGGCGGCGGGCCGGTGGACGCCGTCTTCAAGGCCATCGAAAACATCGTCGGCAGCGGCGCCGAACTGCTGCTTTATTCGGTCAACGCCATCACCACCGGCACCGACGCCCAGGGCGAGGTAACGACGCGGCTGGCCAAGAACAAGCGCATCGTCAACGGCAATGGCGCCGATACCGACATCGTCATCGCCTCGGCCCGCTCCTATACCAATGCGCTGAACAAGCTGCATTCCTCGCTGGATAAGGTGCGGGCGCAGGGGGATATTTGAGCGGCTTTGTCGTCTAATTCCAGTTAGGCCACTCAAGAAGATATATGCAAACCTTAGTTTACCTCCCGTTAATAATAATTTTTTGCCTATTGATGATTTTTGTTTGGTTGCGTTGGTTCCGTTGGGAGCACATTTTTATTATTTTATTTTTTGTCGTCATCGCCGTCGCTAGAAGCAAATTAAAAATTTTTATTTCATGAGATTTCTGTCTAACATTGCGCTCAACCCGGACGGCTTCGCCGCCGGTTAGCTTGAGCGTTATATTAACTATAATTTCTGGTTATATTGAGATTTGTTTTATTCGCCGAGCATAAGGAAGAGTGGATTATGGAAAACGTATCGAATGATTTACGCGACAAGTTTTTGAATGAGGGTGCAATGTTGATCAAGGATGAATTCGAGTGCCAGGCGACTGATATGGTCGCATATGGGCAAAAAAATCCAATCAAAAACGTTGACTTGCTCTCCACCTCTCTTATTGCTAATCGTGATATTCACCAAACAATTAAGGTGGCCATTCGAGAGCGATCTGAGAACGTTGGGAAAATTATCCTAGCAACCGCATATTTCATCGAAGAGCATAAAATCCAAAAAACAGACGAGGCAATTAGCAAGGTCGGTGCGGCGCTTCAAGCTATTGATCGCCAGCGTCTTTTGGAATTGGCAAGTGCGCAAAAGAAAATAAATTTATCATATGCAACGCTCTCTGCTGTTGTGGAAATTTTCAAACGCGCAAATGCAGAAATTGGTAAAGAACTTGTTGCGCTAGGCCAGGCAGATAGCGGCGTAAAACGCATGGAAAAAACTAACCTCTATTTAAGAAGTTCAATCATTGCATATGAGCTCGTATCTTTTGTGTTTGAATATCTATCTAAATTCGGGCTTGCCGGCATAGAAGACATGAAACATATTCGTGATGAGGTGATAAATGATATAGAGAATGGGCGCAATAATGATGAAATCACAAAAAGAAAAGTAAATTCATCCAATAATGAGAAACTTCGTGACTCAACCTTGGGAAAAATAAGCCAAAGAGAAAAGTTTCGAGTCAAAGTAGAGAAAAAATGGAATGAAATGATGCAGAGGATAGAAGGGCAAGTGGGTAGTGCTAGAAAGGTAAAGGGATTTGCGAGTGATCTTGAAATTATGAAAAACAATCTGCGTGAAGAAATTGCTTTGTTGAATATAGCAGCAACAACTCAGATTGTCGAAACGTCAATTGATGCAATTGACGCATTGGCGACAGGATTGCAGGATTGGGAGTTGCCCGACCTGAATGAAGACACTGCATTCGAGCTTCTAAATATGGGAGAGTGAAGGTGAGTGACGAACTAAGAAAAAAATATCTACAGGTGGGCAATGCAATACAGACAGGCGCAACTATCCCTCGCTCTTCAATTGAGCGCGCAACAACTAAGCTGAACGATGACAAGCTTGACGATATTTCGGATATAAAATTTAGGCATAGGCGCGGCAAAAATACTTTGCATTGGTTTTGGCGAGTATTTAAGTTTTCGTTGGTTTTGCTTGTGCTATTTTTGGTTTTTTGTGTGTATATTGCTTTTGACGCTCCCAATGAAGCTGCCGTGAGAGGTGATGCTACTACGAGAAAAGAACAAGAAGTACTCGAAAGTAGTGTCAGCGGAACTACAGTACAGAATAGTGTTAACTCTGCTCTCAAGTCACCCAGTACCCTAGTATTGAAAAATCAACCTGCATCACCCCTAAATGAGGAATCAGTAGCGTCAGAACCGGATATATCGATGCCCCAACAAACCGCATCGTTGCCTGTTGCTGCACTACACGGTCGTATGGCGCGGCAATCCGCCACAGCCAGTATCGTAGAGTTTGTCAGCGAACACACTGGAGATACCGAGTGCGGAGATATCAAGGAAGTTTATTGCAAGGCAGATATCCTGCGGCATGCGGCTAGACTAGCCTATAACGATAGCCTTAAATGTGATAAGGCAGTCGAAATTAATGCTTTTTGCGCAGTTGACGGGGAAAGGTTCGTGAATCGTAGAGCCAATGAGATTGAATCGCTTGTTTTGCAAATAATTCTAGAAAAATTAATAGCCTATCTTGCCGAACCGGAAAAGAGTAATGCCAATTCGTCGGGAATTATTAGTAATTTGTCGGAATTATGTATGCAAGAGGCGATTAAAAGCGGTTTGCGAGGTAAGGCATACTATGATCATAGGGACTTAATTTGCATTCCTCAGGCGCGCGCAGAATTTATTAAACCACAGCAAGAGTTATTTAAGAAAGTCAAATATCGAGTTGGTCAAATTTCGAATGACATTCAATTTGAATCGTCGGATCGAGAGGTTGGCTTGGCATCCCAAGCAATTTTGCGGAACTTTATAGTTTCTGAAGTCGGGAGGCGTTGAGTGATGTTTCCCTTCGCATATTGCTATAGTGGCCTAACCTTTCGCTCAACCCGGACTTGCCTACGGCAAGCCGGTTAAGTTTGCCGTTAGGCAGCGCACACAGCCAACCATCAGGGCTGTAGGCTGGAATGAAGCGCAGCGCAATTCCAGCGATTGAAGCTGGGATTCCACTTTCTTCCATCCCGGCCTATGCACTCAGTCTGTCGCCAGCATTGCCAGTAGCGCTCCCTCATCGACTGTGTCGCCCGCTGTGACATGCACTTCGACAATCCGCCCGGACCACGGCGAAGGAATGTCCAGCGCCACCTTGCCGGTCTCCAGCGTCAAGATTGTTTCGTCACGCTCTACCCAGTCACCGACCTGTATCGACAGTTCGAGAATGAAAACAGTACCGGCGGCACAGGCGCCGCAACTTTTCCAGCATTCGGGAAAGCGGGGCAGGTGAATGGCGTGAAGGGACATGGCGGGGAACTTTTCAGGCAACAGTTTGTAATCGACCCATCAGTATAGAGCGCGGCTCTGACAGCAAGCGTAGCCCAGGCCCAAGGGCGGATAAGCCGCGAAGCGGCGCAATCCGCCGTTCTCCTTCGACGCGAAGCGTCACCAATTTTCAATTTGCGATGCTTGGCATCGGAGGATACGACCGGCGGATGGCGGCCTTCGGCCTTATCCACCCTACGCTATTGGAGGTTGTCGCAAAAGGCTCAATCCGCGCCCTTGAAGCCCCTCCCCCCTCGCGGGGGAGGGGTTGGGGAGAGGGGGAGGTTCACCGGAGAAAGGGGCGTTCCCCGTCACTCCTGCCCGCGAAGCGGCGTACGCAAGCGCGATGGACGAACCAGCCGCCGTCTCACTTGCCGCCTCCCCCTCTCACCCGGCCCCTCCCCCGCGAGGGGGGGAGGGGAGTATCGGGCTTTCGCGACAGTCTCATTGCACCGGCGGAGCCGGGCGCGTGGCGCGAACGTAGAGGATGGCCGCGACGAAAACCACCATCGCCAGCAGCGTTTCGCCGGCTGCCAGCCATTGCGCCGCGCCGCGCTCGCTGCTGGCGCGGACCAGACCTTCGAGAAGGTAGAACTGGATCAGCAGCGACAGCCACTTATAGGTGTAGCGCCTGCCGCGCAGGACGCCGAATAGCGGCAGCAGCAGTACGGCGGCTTTCAGGGTCAGCCACGAGCCGCCGGGACGCAGCGGCGCCAGCCAGCCTTCCCAGGCCAGACACAGGAAAATCAGGGCAATCAGGCTGGCGCTGGTCAGCGTCTGCCAGAGGGAAATGTTTTTGGCTTGCATGGCCGGGTATTATATGGCCCCATGTCATGCCGTTTCCGTCATCGTACCCGCCGTCGCTTGCTCGCCTCGGGCGGCGGCATCGTCCGCCGTTTCTTTCGCGAAAACATGCTGCAAACCAGCGCCGCGCTGGCTTTTACCACGCTGCTGGCGCTGGTGCCGCTGATCGCGGTCATTCTCGCGGTGGCCGATGCGGTGCCTTATTTCGATTTGCTGCTTGCCCGTCTGCAACAGTCGTTGCGCGAGACGCTGCTGCCCGGCGGCGCAGCCGGCGCCATTGCCGGCAGCATTGACCATTTCTCGCACCGGGCGCAGGGACTGACTGTCGCCGGCCTGCTGCTGCTCGGCCTGACGGCCTTCATGCTGCTGCATACCATCGAGCGCACTTTCAACCATCTGTGGCGGGTCGAGCCGCGGCCGCTAATTGCCCGCCTCGGTCTGTACATTTTCGTGATGGCGGTCTGGCCTTTTCTCCTTGGCGCCATCGCCCTGGCCATTTCGCTGGCGGTGACGGTTTCGCTGGGCATCTTCGCCTGGCCGACCTGGAGTCACTTGCTGCTGGCGAAAGGTCCCTCGGTGCTGTTGCTTGGCCTGTTTTTCGCCTTTCTCTACTACGCGGTGCCCAATGCGCCGGTCAGCAAGCGCGCGGCGCTGATTGGCGGCGCCTTCGCGGCTCTGGCGGTGGTGGCCGGGCAGAAGCTGTTCGAACTTTATCTCGGCGCTTCGGGCCTGTTTCAGAGTATTTACGGCACCTTGGCGGCGGTGCCCATTTTTCTCGTCTGGCTCGACCTGTCGTGGGCCATTGTGCTGTTTGGCGGCCTCTTGGCGGCTAGGCTGAGTCCTGCGGGGAAACGCTGATCAGTTCGATGCTGCTGGTCTGCTCGGTGGGTTCCCCGGTGCGGATTTCCCGGACGACCAGGTTGTCCCGTTCGACCAGCAGGAGCATGGTGGCGTCGTCGTTGCGGATCGTGCCAGAAGCCACCAGCAAGGATTCGAAAGCTTGCAGGGGAGGCGCTTCTGGCAGAAGCAGCGCGGCCACGGAGCCGGCTTCCAGTTCGTAAGGCCGGGCGAGTTCGACGGCGACGGCATGGCGGGCGATCACTTGCAGGCCCAGTTCGAGATGTTCCGGATTTTCCGAAATAACCCAGCGGATGATGCCGATGCTCCACGGCTGTTCGCTGTCGTCCTGGGCGTCGATCATGCGCATCGCTACGACGCCGCCGACGCACAGAGCGCTGGTATCGTCGCTGACATGCATCAATGCATAGCCGTCCGGGCTTTCGTTGGTGATCATCCATTCGCTGACCGGAGCCTGGTCGCCGATTTGCCGCATCAGGCGCCACAGATTGTCCAGGCCGAAAAAGAGGTGCGCGCGCGAGGATTGCCGCCGCCGCGAAAAACGCCGTCTGACTGGCTTGCCCCATAGCTTGGCCAAACGCCGCAGGACGCCGCGGCCATTTCGGGTTTCGGCGAAGACCGGCAGTTTGAGGGCGGCGGCGCTGCCGCCGCTCCCGAGTTCGTCAAGCTGGCGGACGATTTCGCCGGCAATGGCGTCGCAAGCGAAGTACAGCGGTTGCGCATCGTTCGCCGGCAGGCGGCGGATCAGCGCGTGGGCGGGGAAATCCTGCTCGGGATCGATCCAGAACACGGCCTCGGCGCCGTCCGGCGGCGCTTCCGAGGGCTCGATGCAGAACGGGCTGGCTTCGATGTAATCGTGGATGAACTCCAGTTCGCTGGCCGAGAAGGAAGCCGGCTGGGCGATCGCGACCAGCAGGGTGTCGCTGTAAATGCGCTGGATAGTGGAAGCGCCGTACGGCTTGGGAAAAGTCTCCAGGCCGATGCGGCAGGCGGTGCGAAAGCCGTCATGCAACTGCTGCCACAGGCCGATGCCGTTCGGCGCGGCGACCAGATGGTCGATCCTGATCCGCCAGGCGATGCCTTGCAGGGCGCGCCGCAGCGAGTCGTCGAGCGGGTAGCGCGCGGTGCCGGCTTGTAGGTCGAACAGTTCGGTCAGGGCGTTGAAGTAATCCTGGGTCAGCGTTTCGAGCAACTCGTTGACCCGTCGAATGCGCTGACGCAGCCGGCGCGCCACCGGCAGCGAGATTTTCTGGAAAGCCGGCAACTCGGCCTTGACGGAGTGCTCGACATGCTCGTGCAACATGCCGAGCAGCCGGGAGCGATGAAAGGCCGGCAATGGCGTGTCATGCAGCTTGAGCAACTGGTAATGAACCTGCTCGATATTGTCGCTGTCGCTACGGTCGCGCGCTGCTATCAGCCAATCGAGGACGCTCTGGATGACGGCTTCGCTTGCCGGGGAAAGCGGGGGTTCAGGTATGGCGCTCATTAGGCAGGAAGAATAGCAAATATTCATCATTGCGCCAGCAGGTAGCTTGCCCGCGCGAGGCATTCATGTGATTGCCCGGCAAACTCGCGTAAACAGCTTGTTTTTCCTCGCCAAAACGCTACAATCCCAAGTCTTTTTTTCCAGTTGGGAAATTCATCACATGGTTGTTATTCGTCTTGCCCGGGGCGGCGCCAAGAAGCGCCCCTTCTATAACATGGTCGTCACCGATTCCCGTAACCGCCGCGATGGCCGCTTCGTCGAGCGGATCGGCTTCTACAATCCGGTGGCCGCCGGCAATGCCGAGGCCCTGCGTATTGCCACGGATCGTCTGGACTACTGGCAGAAAAACGGCGCTCAACTGTCGCCGACCGTTGCCCGTCTGGTCAAGCAGAACGCCGCCAAGGCGGTCTGAGTTTGCTCTTGTCCGGTAACGATATCGTCGTTCTGGGGCGGCTCGCCGACCCCTACGGGATTCGCGGCTGGATGAAGTTGCAAGCCTTCGGCGATGATCCCCTGAGTTGGGGGAACATGCCGGTCTGGTGGATGGCGCGCGCGGGCGAATCGTGGCGCGAAGTGGCGCTGAAGGGATTGAAAGCGCATGGCGATGGCCTGCTGGTTGCCCTTGAGGGAATTACCGACCGCAACGCCGCCGAAGCCCTGAAAGGGGTTCTGGTCGGCGCGCCGCGCGCGGCGCTACCAGCGACCGGCGAGGATGAGTTCTACTGGGCCGATCTGCTCGATCTGACGGTCGTCAATACCGCTGGCGAGCAACTCGGCACGGTGGCCGGGCTGATCGAAACCGGCGCCAACGACGTTTTGCGCGTCGTCGGCGCTGACGGCAGCGAGCGCCTTTTGCCTTTCGTGGCAACGGTGGTGCTGGCGGTGGATCGGGCGGCGCGGCAGATTCGTGTCGAGTGGGAAAGCGACTGGTGAGTCGCGGCTGGAGCGACAAGTGATCCGCTTCGACTGCGTCAGCATCTTTCCCGAGATGTTCGCCGCCGTGACCGCCAGCGGCATTACCCGGCGCGCTTTGGAAGAGGGGCGCTGGGCCTGGCAGGGCTGGAATCCGCGCGATTTCGCCGACAATGCCTGGCGGCGGGTGGACGACCGGCCGTTTGGCGGCGGGCCGGGCATGGTGATGCAGCCGGGGCCGCTGGAAAAGGCGATTGCCGCGGCCAAGGCGCGGCAGCGCGAGGCGGGACTGGCGAAGAGCCGGGTCATCTACCTCTCGCCGCAGGGCGCGCCGCTGACCCATGAGCGGGTGATGCGGCTGGCCGGCGGCGAGGAAGGGCTGATCCTGCTCTGCGGTCGCTATGAAGGAGTGGACGAGCGTGTGATCGAGCGCTGCGTCGATGAGGAAATTTCGATCGGGGATTTTGTACTCTCCGGCGGCGAGTTGCCGGCGATGGCCTTGATCGACGCCGTCGTCCGCCAGTTGCCGGGGGTGCTTGGAGATGCCGCTTCGGCGGTAGAAGATTCGTTTGTCGGTGGTTTGCTGGATTGTCCGCACTACACCCGGCCCGAGGTCTATGAAGATCTGACGGTGCCGGAAGTGCTGCTCTCCGGCGATCATCAAAGAATTCGTCGCTGGCGGCTGCAACAGTCGCTGGCGCGAACCCGGAAGCGCCGGCCGGATTTACTGGCGCAACGCAGTCTGACTGCGGAAGAAACGCAACTCCTCACGGAAATTCCCGGAGCGGAGCAATGCGGTGAGCAATGATGTTTGACAAGAAGGAAACTCACATGAACCTGATTCAACAACTGGAACAAGAAGAAATCGCCCGCCTGGGCAAAACCATCCCCGAATTCGCCCCGGGCGACACCGTCGTCGTCCAGGTGAAAGTCAAGGAAGGCAACCGCGAGCGTTTGCAGGCTTACGAAGGCGTCGTTATCGCCAAGCGCAATCGCGGCCTCAACTCCGCCTTTACCGTGCGCAAGATTTCGTCCGGCGAAGGCGTCGAGCGTACCTTCCAGACCTACTCCCCGCTGGTTGCCGCAATTGATGTCAAGCGCCGCGGCGATGTGCGCCGCGCCAAGCTTTACTATCTGCGCGAGCGTTCCGGCAAGTCCGCCCGCATCAAGGAAAAGCTGCCGGCCAAGAAAGTCGTCGCCGCCGGCTAATCGGCTGTCGCGCCAAGCAAAAACGGGACGCCACGGCGTCCCGTTTTTTATGGGTGCGATTTCGGGTGGATCGGGCTTGCGCAAGCCATCAATTTGTAGCGCCTTGCGAGCGCCATCGGATCAGCCGCCACACGGCAATGAACGCCGCCAGAACAGCAGCCGGCAGCCAGATCCACAGAAATTCCGACTGCATGACCTGCCAGCCGCGCGCGCTGAAAAAGCGGGGGCCGAGGGGCGAGGCGATGATGGGGCGAAATGGCGCGAACCAGCGTTGCTCGCTGAAAGGCCACCACAATTCGACGCCCAGACCGCCATTGGTGCAGGCATCGAGCAGGGGATGCGACAAGGCGGCGAGGCCGACGAAAAACGCGCCGCGCCACGGCGTGGTTCGTAGCGGCCGGTGGCAGAGGGCGGCAAGCGCGGCGAGCAGCAGCGCAAATAGCAGCGAATGCGTGGCGCCGCGATGGCCGAAGGCGGCGGCGTAGGGAACATGAAGCACGAATCCGATGGCATCCGCGTCCGGCAGCATGGCGGCAATGGCGCCAGCGGCAAGCAGGCGCCCGCTGATTCGCCGCCGCCCGGCGACGGCGCCCAGCATCAGCGGTACGGCGGCGTGGGTGAATATCGTGGGCATGGGTCAAGCCTCACGGCAGAATGGAATCTGCCCCATCGGGGCGGGTATTGCGGCGGCTTTGCTGAAACACAGGAATGGCGCCAGACAGGATGAAACGAATCAGTATATTTCCACCTGAGCGCTTTGGCTTCTTTTTGACCAGCCGATTCTGGCGGGATGGCGTTTTTTCATCTTGCCCAGGCACGACAGGGTTTGCCGGGGAGGCGGCTGGCATGCAATCCCAGGGCAATCGCATGAATGCTGGCGCCATAAAAACCACCCCTCCCCGACCCTCCCCTCCGGGCTGCGCCCGCAAGGGAGGGGGCCAAGCTTGCAGCGCGCGCCGGTTTTCTCCCTCCCTTGCGAAGCAGGGGAGGGGCGGGGAGGGGTTGTCGGCCACGACAAGGGCATTCATGCGATTGCCCTGCATGCAATCCGCCGCGCTGCGAATCGGTGCGCGAATCGGTTTGATCCCCGTGCCGATCAGGCGCAGGGAATCCGTTGATAGCTGAGGGATATGGCAAAATGGCGGGGTGTTTCGGTTTGGGAATGATGAAGAATGGCAAGGGATAGCATGCTGCCGCTGCGGGGCGTTGGTCGGGGCGTTTATCTGGCGCTGCTGTCGCTCTGGCTGTTGGGCGCGGCGCCGCCGCTGGCGGCGCAGGATGTCGGCCTGGCCGGCATCGTCGGCAGCAAGGCGATGCTGATCGTCAACGGCGGCCAGCCGGAGGCCTTGCGCGTCGGCGAATCGCTCGGCGGTGTCAAGCTGCTGGCGATTCAGGACGAGCAGGTGATTGTCGAGATCGGCGGTCGCAAGCGGCCGCTGCGCGTCGGCCAGCACGCAGTCGGGGCGTCGGCGGCGGATGGTTCCGGCAAGATCGTGCTGACCGCCGATGCGCGGGGGCATTTCTACACCACCGGGACGGTCAACGGCACCTCGCTGCGCTTCATCGTCGATACCGGCGCCTCCATGATTTCCCTCGGCGCCAGCGATGCCCGCCGCCTCGGCCTGGATTTCAACCGCGGCCAGAAGGGTTATGCGCAGACAGCCAACGGCCAGGCCGAGGTGAGCAAGATCAAGCTCGACAGCGTCAGCATCGGCGGCGTGACGCTGCATCAGGTCGATGCGCTGATCAATCGGGCCGACATGCCGTATGCCCTGCTCGGCATGTCTTTCCTCAATCGCATGGAAATGCAGCGCGATGGTCAGACCATGACGCTGCGCCAGCGGTTCTAGGAACGCGGAATCGAGTATTCACCAGCCCGCGCATGAGTTTCGACCTGCAACGCCTGAAGGCCAGCCTCTTGCCGCACCCGTTGACCGGCGCTTTCGTCACTGAGGATGGCGCGTTGCATGAAGCCTTGACGCCGGCTGCCGTGCTTTTTCCCATTGTCCGCCATCCGGCGCGGGCGACGGTGCTACTCACCCAGCGCACCGCTCATCTGCGCGATCATGCCGGTCAGATCAGCTTTCCCGGTGGCCGGGTCGAGGCAGGGGATGCCTCGCCGGTGCACACCGCCCTGCGTGAAACCGAGGAGGAGATCGGCCTCGCCCGCGAGCATGTCCAGATTCTCGGCTTTTTGCCGGAATATCGTACCGGCACCGGCTTTAGAGTTACGCCGGTGGTGGCCCTGGTCGAGCCGCCTTTCGAGCTGCGGCCCGATCCCTTTGAAGTGGCCGAAGTCTTCGAGGTGCCGCTGGATTTTTTGCTCGACCCGGGCAATCACCAGCAGCACGAGATGCACTACCGGGGCTCCCTGCGCCGCTATTACGCGATGCCCTATGGCGACTATTTCATCTGGGGCGCGACCGCCGGCATGATCCGCTCCCTGAGCGAGCGTCTCCAAGCCTCGGCGCCTTGTGGTATGGTGGCGCTTTAGCACAAGACAATAAGCCGGCCCACGGCATTTCGCCCCATGAGTTTTCTCTCGCTGATCGCGGTTTTCCTCATCGAGCAGTGGCAATCCCTCAATTACCGCCGGCTGGTTGCCGAACCGCTCGCCGCCTGGGCGGATTTCATCGAATCGCGCTGCAATGCCGGCGACCGCCAGCACGGCGTGGCCGCCTGGTGCCTCGCGCTCCTGCCGCCGGTCTTGCTACTGGCCGCTGTCTATGCCTTCCTCTATCGCCTGAGTCCGCTCCTGGCCTGGATTCTCAATGTTGGCGCGCTCTATCTGACCATGGGTTTTCGTCAGTTCAGCCATCATTACAGCGAAATTCAGGTGGCCTTGCGCCTCGACGATTTGCCGCGTGCCCGCGAACTACTCGGCGAGTGGCTCGATCAGCCGACCGCCGACCTCAGCGCCGAGGAAATCGCCCGCCGGGCCATCGAAGAGGGGCTGGCCGCCGCGCATCGCCATGTTTTCGCTGTGTTGCTTTGCTTCGTCATCCTGCCCGGCCCGTGCGGCGCGGCGCTCTACCGCATTGCCGCCATCCTGCGCCAGCGTTGGGGCGGGAGCGAGGCTGGCGGCGCGGCGGACGACGATTTTTCCCGCTTCGCCCGGCGGCTTTTCGCTGTCATCGACTGGTTGCCCTCGCGCGCCACGGCGGCGGCCTTTGCCATTGTCGGCAATTTCGAGGATGCGGTTCATTGCTGGCGGACGCAAGCGGCCGATTGTCCCGACCGCGACTTGGGCATCGTTCTCGCCAGCGGCGCGGGCGCGCTGGGCGTCCGCTTGCAGTGGTCGCCACTGACGGGGGTGGAAGTTGCCGGTGGCGCCGAGTTGGGGGCGGGCGATCCGCCCGATGTCGATTTCATGCAAAGCGCCGTTGCGCTCGTCTGGCGAGCCACGGTGTTGTGGATGTTGGTGCTGTTCCTGTTGGAGCTTGCCCGGTTGGCGGGCTGATAAATAATTCTTCCAAGGAGTGTGAAATGAGCAGAGAGGTTGTTGTTCTGAGCGCGGTTCGTTCCCCCATCGGCGCGTTTGGCGGTTCCTTGGCCGATATCGAGCCGGCGGAACTGGCCGGTATCGTGATGAAGGAATCCATCGCCCGTTCCGGCGTCGATCCGCAGCAAATCAACTATGTCACCGTGGGCAACTGCATTCCCACCGATTCGCGTTACCCCTATGTGCCGCGCGTCGCTTCGATCCAGGCCGGGCTGCCAATGGATTCCATCGCCATGCAGGTCAACCGCCTGTGTTCCTCCGGCCTCCAGGGCATCGTCACCACTGCCCAGCAGATCATGCTCGGCGATTGCGACTACGGCATCGGCGGCGGCGTCGAAGTCATGTCGCGCGGCGGTTACATGCTGCCGGCCCTGCGCTCCGGCGCACGCATGGGCGATACCAAGGCCATCGACATGATGGTTTCCGTCCTGACCGACCCCTTTGGCGTTGGCCACATGGGCCTTACCGCCGAAAACCTGGCGGTCAAGTGGAACATCAGCCGCGAGGATCAGGATGCCTGCGCCGTCGAATCGCAAACCCGCGCCGCGGCGGCCATCGACGCCGGCCGCTTCAAGTCGCAAATCGTGCCCATCGTCAAGCAGACCCGGAAGGGCGAAGTCATCTTCGACACCGACGAGCATCTCAAGCGCGGCACCACCATGGAAACGCTGGCCAAAATGAAACCGGCCTTCAAGAAAGACGGCACGGTTACCGCCGGCAACGCTTCCGGCATCAACGACGGCGCTGCCTTCTTCGTCCTCGCCGCCGCCGATGTCGCCGCCAAGGCTGGCTACAAGGCCCGCGCCCGCCTCGTCAGCTATGCCGTCGCCGGCGTGCCGAACGATGTCATGGGCGAAGGCCCGATCCCGGCCTCTAAGCTGGCGCTCAAAAAAGCCGGCCTGACGCTCGACCAGATGGATGTCATCGAATCCAATGAAGCCTTCGCCGCCCAGGCCATCGCCGTTTCCAGAGGGCTTGGCCTCGACCCGGTCAAAACCAACCCGAACGGCGGCGCCATCGCCCTCGGTCACCCGGTCGGCTGCTCCGGCGCCTTCATCGCCACCAAGGCCCTCTACGAACTGGAGCGCGTCGCCGGCAAATACGCCCTGGTGACCATGTGCATCGGCGGCGGCCAAGGCATCGCGGTAATCCTCGAACGCGCCTGATTGCGCCGGTAACACCCCGCAAAAACCCGCCGGCTGGTTCCGGCGGGTTTTTTTATTCGCCCCATCCGTTATTCCCGCAGCGGGAGGATTTTTGGAGTATCCGGATGATTTCTGGGGGATTGGACAAAAAATCAAACCTGATACACTTCCAATTCATCATAAATTCCGGGGGAGTTCATGCGTCTTACTCTTATCAGTCTGTCCCTGGCAGCATTGGGATTGGTGGGTTGCGCGGCGCAGACGCCGGAGGAGCAACTTACGCCCCGACCGACGGTGCGCGTGTGCAGCGGCAATCAGTGCGCGGATCAGCCGAGCAATATCACTACTTTCCAAGACGAGCCGAGTGATCCGGAAGCGGAGCGACGCATGGCTGAATTGATCGCCATGGCGGAAACCAACCCCAAGGCTGCCTATGATGTCGGCTTGCGTCTGCTGCGCGGCGACGGCGTGCAGCGCAATACCTACCAAGCTATCGAATGGATGCGCAAGGCCGGTGACCGCGGTGATGGCGCTGCCCAGTTCGCCTTGGGTCGCCTGTATCTCCTGGGCTTCGAGGAAATGGGCTCCGATCCGGCGGAGGCAGAAGCCTGGCTTTCGCGTGCCGCCGCCAAGGGCAACGAGGAGGCCAAACGCCTGCTGCCGCAGGCGCAGGCAGCCAAGCGTGAGGCTCAGGACAAATACCAGGAGCGCAAGGATCTCAAGGAAACCTACGAGACCATGGCGAACAATACTGCTTGGGTTCCTACCCTTCCCTACAACTATGCCTGGTCGTCTTCAGGCTGGCGTCAGCAATCAGGCAGGTCGCGGTCGCGCTGATTGCCAGAATCTCCGAAATCAACCCTAAGGAAAACATGCCCATGTTCAAGAAAACCAGCTTGCATCTTACTGTCCTGGCGGCCTCCCTGGTTCTGGCCGGTTGCGTGACCACCGGCGGCGGCAATGTCAGTACCGGCACTTCGCCCACGGCCGCCACCGGCGCTGCGGGCGGCGCCACCAGCGTGAACGCCAATGCGAACCTGGAGCGTTGCGACGCACCCCTCGGCACCCTGGCCGTGGACGATGGCCGCGACAAGGAGTGGTATGGCAGCTTTGGCAAAACGACAGGCGTTACCACCATCGAGCCGCTGATCCGCCTGGCCGTGCAGCAATCCAACTGCTTTGTCATCACCTCCATCGGCGGCGCCCGCACGGAGAGCAAGATTTCCGCCATCACGGACAAGCAGCGCAATTCGGGCGAATTCCGCGCCGGGTCGAAGCAGCAAAAGGGTCAGCGCGTGGCGGCTGATTACTATATGGAACCGGCCATCATCATTAACGACACTACCGGCGGCATGGCCGCTGGCGTCGGCGGCCTGTTTGGCAAAGCGGGCGCGGTGCTTGGCGGCGCCATGGAAAGCAAGGCTTCCGTGGTGACCTTGACCATGTTCGATATCCGTTCGGGCGTGCAGATCGCGATTTCCGAGGGCAACTCCACGTCAACCAATTTCGGTGCGGCCCTGGGCGCTTTCGGTAGCAAGGCGGCCGGCGGTCTGAGCGGCTTCTCGCGCACGCCCGAAGGCAAGGCCACGGTCGCGGCCTTCATGGATGCCTACAACAACATGGTGATCTCGCTGCGCAATTACAAGGCGCAAGAGGTCAAGGGCGGCCTGGGCACCGGCGGTCAGCTCAAGGTGGGTAAGTAAGCCCGTAACCAGCCGGGCAAACTGTACGGGCAACCCCTTGTGGTTGCCCGTTTTTTGACCGTCAGCCGCAAGTCCCTACCGCGCCGCAGGCGGTGCAGAAGTCGCAGCCGTCCTTGCGGATCATGGTGTGGTTGCCGCATTCGCCGCACAGCTTGCCCTGGGTTGGCAGCACCTTGTTGCTGCTGCTTTCCGGGGCTTCGAGGATGCCCATTTGCTGCAAGGGGAAGCCGGCTTCGTCGAGGATGCCGAGCATGGCGTAGCGGTGGATCATCAACTGGGCGATGTAGGCGACCGTCGACGGCCAGGTCTGCTGCTTGCGCGAGCCGGGGACGAAGGCCATGAAATCGCCGAACGGCTCGGAGTAGTCGAGCAGTTTCCTGAGTTTCATGCCGATCCAGGCCGGGTCGATGACGCGCATGTCGAGCGAGAGCAGCTTGCACAGGCCGTCGAGGGCGCGCGGGTAGTTGCCGGCGAGCCACATGGAGTAGGGGCGGGTGACGCCGTCGGGCAGGGTGATTTCCTTGAGGCCGAGGACGAAATCCTCGCCGGTCGAGGCGTTGTTGACATCGACCGTCCACGAAAGCGTGCCGTCGGTGCCGGTTTTCGGCTCCTTGGCGCTGAACAGGGCGTCCTTGACCGGCGTCGGGCCGCCGTTGGCGAGCGCGCCGAGTTGTTCGACGCGCCAGCGGATGACCTGGGCCATGGCCGAGACGACGGAGGGCATGCGCTTTCTTTCGCCATGCGGCGGCATGGGCATGTCGAAGGAATCGCCCGGCGTCTTGGCCAGGGCGTCGAGCTTCATTTCCAGCCAGCCGTGGTCGTTGGCGCGCATGTCCATGGACAGCGTCTTGGCGACGGCGCCGAGGCCGCGCGGTTCAGCCGGGCCGTTGGCCCAGACTTCGAACGGCCAGGCGCGGCCTTCCGGTTCGACATGGCCGACGAAGAGGGCGAAGCGGCCGATCGGCGAGTCGAGCATGTAGGTCCAGCACAGGTTGCCTTCCGGCAGGCTCGGGCGGCCCGGCCAGCGCAGGCTGGCGAGCACCGGCGCCGGCAGGTTCTTGATCGACAGGCGGCGGTTGGCGTCGGAGACGAAATCCTGCGGCGCCTTGGCGTCGTCGGCTTCCTTGGCCGGCTCGACGGAGAGCACCGCGCCGAGTACGCTGTTCGGACGGTAGGTGGCCAGGCCCTTGAGGCCGGCCTTCCAGGCTTGCATGTAGAGATCCTGGAAATCTTCGTAGGGGTAGTCGCCCGGCACATTGACCGTTTTCGAAATCGAGGTGTCGATGTACGGGGCGACGGCGGCGACCATATCGGCATGGGCCTTGGCCGAAATTTCCAGGGCCGTGACGAAATAGTCGGGCAGCTTGTCGATATCGCCGCCGTGGTGCCGGTACAGGCGCCAGGCGTAGTCTTCGACCGAATATTCCTTGATCGTGCCGTCCGGCATGCGCTTCTTGCGGCTGTAGGTCCAGGAGAAGGGCGGCTCGATGCCGTTCGAGGCGTTGTCGGCGAAGGCCAGCGAGATGGTGCCGGTCGGCGCGATGGAAAGCAGGTGTGAATTACGCAGGCCGTGCGTGCGGATTTCGGCCTTGATCTCGGCCGGCAGGCGCGAGGCGAAATTGCCGCCGGAGAGGTACAACTCGGCATTGAAGAGCGGAAAAGCGCCGCGCTCCTGAGCCATTTCGACCGAGTACAGGTAGGCGGTGTCGCGCATGAATTCGCTGATGCGCGCGGCCATGGCGCGGGCTTCCGGTTTGTCGTAGCGCAGCCGCAGCATGGCCAGGGCGTCGCCCAGGCCGGTAAAGCCGAGGCCGACGCGGCGCTTGTTGGCGGCTTCCTGGGCCTGGCGCTCAAGCGGCCAGTGGGTGGTGTCGAGCACGTTGTCGAGCATGCGGGTGGAAACGCGCACCACCTCGGCGAAGGCGTCGAAATCGAAAGCGGCTTTATCGGAGAAGGGATCGCGGATGAACAGGGTCAGATTGATCGAACCCAGGCAGCAGCAGCCGTAGGGCGGCAGCGGCTGCTCGGCGCAGGGATTGGTGGCCTCGATCACCTCGCAGTAATTGAGGTTGTTGTCCTTGTTCATGCGATCGAGGAAGAGAATGCCCGGCTCGGCGTGGTCGTAGGTGGATTTCATCACCTGATCCCACAGATCGCGGGCGCGCAGCTTGCGATAGACCCACATGCCGTCGTCGCGCTGGTAAGCGCCTTCGCCCTTCATGTCGGCATTCGGCTCGGCGCGGTGCACCAGTTCGGCGAAATCGTCGGCGTCCACGGCCTCCATGAAGGCATCGGTGACGCCGATGGAAATATTGAAATTGGTCAGATCGCCGTGATCCTTGGCGTGGATGAAATCCTCGATATCGGGATGGTCGCAGCGCAATACGCCCATCTGCGCGCCGCGCCGGGCGCCCGCCGATTCCACGGTTTCGCAGGAGCGGTCGAAAACGCGCATATAAGACACCGGGCCGGAAGCGCGCGACTGGGTGCCCTTGACGCGCGCGCCCTGCGGCCGGATGGCCGAGAAGTCATAACCGACGCCGCCGCCACGGCGCATCGTCTCGGCGGCCTGGGCCAGCGCGTTGTAGATGCCGGGACGGCCATCGACATTCTCGACAATGGAGTCGCCCACCGGCTGCACGAAGCAGTTGATCAGCGTCGCCTGCAAATCGGTGCCGGCGGCGGAATTGATGCGCCCGGCCGGAATGAAGCCGTTTTCCTGCGCCCACAGAAAGCGGTTCTCCCAGTGCGCCCTATCCTTTTCCTCCTCGATCTGCGCCAGCGCCCAGGCGACGCGCTTGCGCACGTCGTGCACATTGGTTTCCTTGCCCTTGGCGTATTTTTCGATCAGCACCTCGCCGGAAATTTCCTGTTCCTGCAAGGGAGCAAATTGTGGCGGGGCGGGGATGTCGGTCAGCGAGAGCTGCTCGGCGACTGGGCTCATTTCTTGCTCCTGGGATGACGATGGGTCGATGGAATTCAGAATTCTCGAATGGGGTGTAATCTACTACCTGTAGTAGGTCTATGCAATCCGTTGACTAAATATAGGGTTTGTGTGTTGCGCCGACGGCATTTTTTTTCATGACCGGGAAATGCCCGAAAAAACAAAGCCCCGCCGGTTTTCGCCAGCGGGGCTTGTGGGAAAAGGGCTGGAAAAATCAGAGCGCCAGCAAAGTCTGCGCGTGGTTCGCCATCATCCATTCTTCGTTGGTCGGGATCACCAGCACGTCGACCTGGCTGTCGGCGGCGCTGATGACGATATCGTGGCGGGCGTTGGCTTCGGGATCGAAGCGCAGGCCGAGCCATTCGCATTGGCGGCAGACGCGCCGACGGACTTCGGCCGCATGTTCGCCGATGCCGCCGGTGAATACCAGGGCGTCGAGGCCGCCGGCGGCGGCGACGAGGGAGCCGAGTTCGCGGACGATGCGGTAGCAGAACAGCTCGACGGCTTCATCCGCTTCCGGCTTGTCGCTGGCGAGCAGGGTGCGCATGTCCTGGCTGATGCCGGAAACGCCGAGCAGGCCCGATTCCTTGTAGAGGATGCGGGTCATGTCCTTGGCCGACAGATTCTTGCTTTCCATCAGGTGCAGTAGCACGCCGGGGTCGATGTTGCCGCAGCGGGTGCCCATCATCAGACCGTCGATGGTGGAGAAGCCGAGGGTGGTGGCGACGCACTTGCGCTTGACCATGGCCGCCATGCTGGCGCCGTTGCCGAGATGGGCGACGACGACCCGGCCATTGGCGCGGTGCGAGTGCTGCGGCAAGGCGCGCGCGATGTATTCGTAGGAGAGGCCGTGGAAGCCGTAGCGGCGGATGCCTTCGGCGGTCAGCGCGCGCGGCAGGGCGAACAGTTGGGCGATCTCGGGCTGGCTGCGGTGGAAGGCGGTATCGAAGCAGGCCACTTGCGGCACTTGCGGTAGCAGAAGGCGCAGCGCCTCGATGCCGGTGACGTTGTGCGGCTGGTGCAGCGGCGCCAGCGGAATGAAGCTGGTCAGATGGCCGAGCACGGTGTCGTCAATGACGATGGGTGCCGAGTAGCGGTCGCCGCCATGCACCACGCGGTGGCCGACGGCGACGATGCGCCAGCCGCTCTGGCTGGCGAGGAACCATTTGAGCAGCGCATCGAAAGCCTGATCATGGCGCACCGCCTCGCCGACGATGGCCTGATCGGCGATGCGCTGGCCGCTCCGATCCTTGGCGACAAGCCGGGTGGCGCTGGTGCCGATGCCGTCGATCTGGCCGGCTACTTCCGCTTCTGCCGAGAGCGGGTGAGCGAGGGGAAAGAGGGCGAACTTGATCGACGACGATCCGGCATTGATGGTCAGGATGGCGTCTTGCATGGTCAGGCGCTCGCTTTCTTGCGGTTGGCGTGGGCGATGAGGACGGCGATGACGCAGGAGGCGGTGCGCGTCTCGGCGGTGTCGGCGCGGCTGGTCAGCACGATGGGTACGCGGGTGCCGAGCACGATGCCGGCGGTCAGCGCGTTGGCGAGATATTCCAGTTGCTTGGCCACCATGTTGCCGGATTCGAGGTCGGGGACGACGAGAATTTCGGCATGGCCGGCGACCGCCGATTTGATGCCCTTGGTTTTGGCGGCGACGATGGAAACGGCGTTGTCGAAGGCCAGCGGGCCGTCGAGGATGCCGCCCGTGATCTGGCCGCGGTCGGCCATTTTGCACAGGGCGGCGGCGTGCAGCGTCGATTCGATTTTCGGATTGACGGTTTCGACCGCCGAGAGGATCGCCACCTTGGGCTCGGGGATGCCGATGATATGGGCGAGGTCGATGGCGTTCTGGATGATGTCGACCTTTTCCTCAAGCGACGGCGCGATATTGATGGCGGCGTCGGTAATCAGCAGTGGCCGGTGGTAGGTCGGCACGCTCATCAGGAAGACGTGACTGATGCGGCGGTTGGTGCGCAGCCCGTTGGCGCGCGAGATGACTTCACCCATCAGTTCGTCGGTATGCAGGCTGCCCTTCATCAGCGCCTCGGCGTCACCGGCGCGCACCAGGGATACCGCCAGGGCCGCCGAGTCGTGGCTGTGCGCGGCGTTGACGATGCGGATGCCGGACAGATCGAGCGAGAATTCCTCGGCCACCGCGCGGATCTTGCTCTCCGGGCCGACCAGGATGGGCTCGATGATGCCGGCCTGGAAAGCCATGACCGGGCCTTTCAGCGATTCGTGGTCGCACGGATGCGCGACCGCGGTGGGAATCGGTTCCAGGCCCTTGACCCGCAACAGCATCTGGTTGAAGCGCTCCATCTTGTCGTCGACATGCACCTCCGGCATATGCGTCTGGCGCACATAGGAAACCTTCTCGCTCGGCGCCAGCACCTCGGCGGTGCCGCTGACCACCTGCAAACCTTCCTGGTTGGTGCAGACACAATCGAAAAGAACGTGCCGGTTGTGCTGGAATTTTTGCTTGACGGTGAGGTTGATGGTGATGACGTCGCCGATGGTCACCGGGCGGGCGAAATGCAGCGACTGGTCGATGAGGATGGTGCCCGGGCCGGGAAACTGGGTGCCGAGCACGGTCGAGATCAGCGAATTGCTCCACATGCCATGCGCGATTACCTCGCGGAACATGCCGCTTTGTGAGTATTGCGGATCGACGACGGCAGGGTTGAACTCGCCGGTCAGGACGGCGAACAACTTGACGTCTTCCGGCATCAGCGTGCGGGTCAGGCTGGCCGAATCGCCGATGGCGATCTCGTCGAAGGTCTTGTTGACCAGATGCTGTTGTTCGCTATTTGTTTGCATGGCGGACTCCCGGATAGGGTCTGTGAATTTTGGAATATCAATCAGTATACAGGTGCTGCGGCGCAGCAAACAACCTCGCTGCATGCTATCGGTACATTTTAGGCTGGTGAGAAAGCCTTCGTGATTTCCGTTTTGCTTTTCCTGGCGGAATTTTTTACGGGCCGGCAGCCCCGGCGGCCGGATTTGGCTGGGTATTACGCCCGTCGGTGCGGGGCTTTCGGCCTCTTTTCTCCCCTCGCCCGCTGGCGGGGTTGGGGGGTCTTGATCTGGGCGATCAGGTCAGCCATCGGTTGCTGTTCGGCGGCGCTGGGCAGGCGGCGTTCGCCAGGTTGCAGGGTGGCGGCCATGAAGTTGCGCGGGTCGCCGCTGTGTTCCAGACCGAGGACGTGACCGTATTCGTGGAGCAGGACAGAGAGGAGGTCCATCTTGCCGGCGGCTTCACTGCCGGGGATGGCTTTCCAGATGTTGGGGTCGGCGGTGGGGAGGTAGTCGTCGGTGTTGTCGAAGGGGGTGGGGTCGATGTACCAGGTGTAGCCGGCAGCGGTGGTGTCGAGAACGATCTGGCCGCTGTTGTAGGTGCCGGTAGTTTGGGCTACTGCTGTGCCGGGGAGGTCGGTGAAGCCGGTGAAGGCGGAGGCGGCGCTGGAGATCAGGGTGGAGAGGGGGGAGTTTTCAGGTGAGGCATCGGAAATGCGCCAAAAAGAACCTTTCGGGCAAAGCTTTTTCCGTTCGTAGTCTTGCAACTGATCGACTGATCGACTGATCGCCCGTCGAATCGCGGGTCAAACGTTTGTGTGCCTGATTCACCCCCATGCGGACCAATGACGACAATATCATAGACAACCCGAACGATATCCTCGCCCACGGCGACAAGTGCTTCCACCCGATCCTTGCCTAGGGAACCTCTGCACAACCCGCCACCACACAGCCCGATCTGATAAAATAACGCCATTGTCATTATTGCGATACGCGACATGAAGAAAGCAATGAAGCAACTGAGTCTGGCGGAGACTGGG
>Ga0123353_10000431_pt1 | contig 51906 bp, 47 predicted proteins | sample TergutLab28metaG_3_FD_92763 | JGI IMG/M metagenome (GOLD analysis project Ga0123353, IMG submission 92763) | Labiotermes labralis P3 segment gut microbial communities from Petit-Saut dam, French Guiana - Lab288 P3 | ecosystem: Host-associated > Arthropoda: Insects > Digestive system > Gut ... | reverse complement strand
GACCGTCACGGTGTCCGTGGGGGCCTCCCCTGCCCTGTCGGCGCAGAGGATCGTGTACTTCGAGCCGTACATCATGTAGCGGGGGTTGTCGCCCATGCCGCCGTCCACGGTGACGTAGCGGCGGATGCCGGGGATGTCCTTCACCGCGCCCACGGTGTAGAGCGTGATGCCTGCGGGCCCTGGGATGGAGCGCCCGGGCTCCAGCAGCAGGTAGGGCAGGCGCAGCCCCAGCTGCGCGCATTTGGACTTCAGCACGGCGGCCACCTTCTCGAAGTAGAGCCCCGCAGGCAGTGCGGGGTCGTCCTCAGCGTAGTGTATGCTCATGCCGCCGCCGAGGTTGAGCTGCACCAGTTCGATGCCGAGCTCGGTTTTTACCTGCGCCAGGAAGCCCAGCAGGACTTCGGCGGCCAGTTCGAAGGGCGCGGCGTCGAAGATTTGCGAGCCGATGTGGCAGTGCGCGCCCACCAGCTCCAGGTTTGCGGCCGCGGCGGCGGCCCGCGCCGCCCGCATGGCCTCGCCGGTCTCCAGGGCGAAGCCGAACTTGGAATCGATCTGCCCCGTGCGGATGAACTCGTGCGTGTGGGCGTCTATGCCCGGCTTGATGCGCAGCAGGACTTTGACCCTCAACTGCCGCTCGCCCGCCATCCGGTTGAGCAGCTCTAATTCAGTAAAATTATCGAGCACGATCTGCCCCACGCGCGTGCGCATGGCGTAGTCCAGCTCGAAGGGCGTCTTGTTGTTGCCGTGGAAATAGATGAACTCCGGCGGGAAGCCCGCCGCCAGCGCCGTATGCAGCTCCCCCGCAGATACCACGTCCAGCCCCAGGCCCTCCTGGTGGGCCACGCGGCAAATCTCGCGGCAGGAAAACGCCTTGCTGGCATAGAGCGGCAGGCCGTAGCAGCCATAGTGCCTGTCTATCGCTTCTTTGTAGTCCCGGCAGCCGCGCCGCAGCTGCGCCTCATCCATCACGAACAGCGGCGTGCCGAATGTACGCGCCAATTCCAGTGTATCGCAGCCGCCTATGGTCAGGCGGCCCGCCCCATTCAAACCGAGGCAATCCGATGTGAACATGCTCTCTTCTCCCCCGCACAAAAATCTTGCTTTTATTATATCGCATTTGGCGGAGGAATGCAAGGCCCATACAGCAAATAGGCACAAAAAATGCAAATGCCCCCCCACGCGAACGCGGGGGGCCGAAGGCCGGGTGGCGCAAAAACTCAGAACCGCATCCAGAGCCAGCCGAAGAACACGATATAGAGTATCCAGTTGAGAAAGGACGCCTCGCGGTTGGTGCCAGGGAGGGTGTTGCCGCCTGTGGCGGGGATGGTTTCCGTCACTGTGATGTATCCGCAAACGTCGCACTCCTTGTGCCTGCTGCCGGCCGTGGTCGCGGTGGCGGCTTTGTCAATGATCCATTCGCCCGGGGCGTGCGGCTCCTCTTCGCGCTTCGCGCCGCAGTTGCATTCCAGCCAATGTTTGGCCGCGTTCTTTTTGTATTCTCCCCAGACATGCTCGCCGCAAAACACCCAAACGGTGCTGGTGCCGTTCTTGTAGGTGCGATACTCCGCCTTGGTGGTGGCCGCCTCAAACTGCGCCTTGGATTTGGATGCGTTGTTGACCTTGATATACGTTGCGCCGTCCTCCAGCAGCATATAGCCGTCGATGGTGACGGTGCTGCCGGACTCCGCGAACACGCCGACGCAGTTCCCGCCACAGTCACATTCCACATTGCCGTAGATGCGAACAGTGCTGTTGCTCGCGGAAATAGCCCACATATCGGTTCCTGAAGCGTACACGTTGTCTATTTCCGCTTTTCCGTTCCTGACAATCAGCGCGGCGGTATCCGTGCCGTCAAGAAGCACGTTGATTGTGTCGGCGCCGGCATGTTTGAGGAGTTCGCCGCCGTCAATCGTGAGCCCACCCCTGAAATCGACCAAGGCGCCGGTGATGTAAAGCGTTTTGTCAACCGTCATTGGTACGGTACAGTCTATGGATCGTGTCAGCTCGATGGTATCGCCGGATGCCGCACTGTTCATCGCGGCTACCAGCTCAGCCTGGTCTTTGACTTTGTGCGTCGCCGCGCTGGCCGTGATGGGCGCGGCGGCAATCACCCCGGCCATCATGAGCAGCGTGAGCAGTGCGGACAGGAGCTTGCGCAGTTTGGTTTGCATTGTTGATTTCTCCTTTAATAAAGATTTGATCCCCATATCGCTTCATTCCCCGGCAAGAACGCGAAATTGCCCTTGCCAAATTTAGACAAGCACATTATATACCCGGCGGGGTTGAAAGTCAAGCCCTAAAAAATATTCCCCCAGCTGGGGCGTTCCATCTCGCGCACGGTCTTCACGCACTGCAGGCCGCGCACGCACTGCTCCAGGTACAGCGTCTTGTCCCGCTGTGCAAGATATGCCGGGAGCGCCCCGATCGTCCATTCCAGCTCGTTCAGGTTGACATGGGGCAATAAAATGTGCAGAAAGCCCTCGTGCTTCTCCCAGACGCGCAGCACCTCCGCTGTGGCCGCCTCCCAGCCGGGGGATTCCGCCGCGGCGCAGGCCATGGCGCTCTCCAGGGCCCCGCCGAGCTCCTCCGCGATCTTCCCCACATGGAATACGCAAAAAATCGCCATGCCGACGGAAACGGCCAACAGGGCAATCGCCGTGATCAACCTGGATTTCATTGCAGCTTCGACCCCCATTTCCCCTTCTCCATGGGCTGGAACTCGGGCTTGAGCTGCACGCTCAGCTGCCCGTTGGTTTCGATGAGGCACAGCTCCACCTGCGTGATGTCGAACACATCCTTCAGGCGCAGGGCCTCCAGCAGGTCGTCGTAGGTGATGCGCAGGTCGCGCAGTTGGTTGAAGTCCACCCTGCCCCGCTCCACCACCGGCACGCTGTTGCCCTGGGTGAGCCTGCGGAAGCCCTCGCTGCGCATGGAGATGAGCGAGTTGAATATCTCCAGGCTGATCAGCACGGCCGCGGCGATGAGCGAGGTGGCCATGGGCAGGCTGTTATCCTGGATGGGGATGGCCACCAGCTCCGATAGCAATATGGTGACCACCAGCTCCGTGGGCTGCAGCTCCCCCACCTGCCGCTTGCCCATAAGGCGAATGGCGATCGTGATGACGCAATAGAGAATTGCCAGGCGAATGACTGTAATGATCATAAAAAAATCACCCCGGGCTAGTTTACCCAATGCTGAATGCTTAATTCTGAATGTTGAATGAATTTGAATGCAACCCCCTGCTCTCGTAATACGCAGGGGGTTGCACTTCATTCAATTCAGCATTCAGCATTCAGCATTAAAGTCACACCAGCTTAAACCCCTGGTCCTCCTCCGGCTCGGGCTCCAGCTGCATCTTGCGGCGCAGCTCCTCGGCGCGGGCCTGCATCTCCTGCAATATGGCGTTGATGCTGGCGGAGCCGGCGTCGGTGCGCTCCTCCTCCGGCCGCTCCGGCAGGGTGAGGTGGAAGGTCTCCTCCTCGTCCCCGTCAGGCAAGATCTGTTCAAAGGCGGCTTCGCCCTCTGCGCTTGGCAAATTTTGTTCGTATGCAGCCTCGTCTTCCGGCGACGGCAGGTTTTGCTCATATCCCCGCTTTTCGCCCGGCGCGGGCCAGGGCTCCAGGGAGAGGGAGAAGTCCGCGGGGTCGAGGTTCTCCGTGTAGAAGAGCGCCTCCGGCACGGGCGAGGCGGGCACGTAGCCTGCTTTGCGGCGGCGCAGCAGCTCGCCCAGCAGCCCCGTGAAGGCCAGCAGAATCAGCGCGGCGGCGGAGAGCATCATCCCGCCGGTGAGCCCCGGCGGCACGTAGCGCATGGTGATTGTGTGCTGCCCCGCGGGCAGAGGCACGCCCAGCAGGCCGCCCTTCACGGGGGCCACGGGCTTCTCGTCCAGGGCGTCGATGCGCTTGCTCAGCCATGCGTCGAGGCGGGTGCCCGCCTTCAGGCCGCCGCGTAACCGGCGCAGAAGCTCCGCCTGCGTCGAGGGCGGGTAGCGGTCCTCGTTGCCTATGCCCACAAAGGCGGAGACCGGCACGGGCTTGCCGTCGATCTTCACCCGCCAGCCCTCGTCATAGGGGATGGAGGTGTAGAGCAGGCCGTCCTCCGGCGCGGCGACTGTGCCCTCGAGCAGGGTGTCGCTGAAGGATGTGACCTCCAGCCCGCCGCGGCGCAGGATGGACCAGCCCTGCACGAAGACGTCCATATCCAGCCCGTAGAGGAAGAGGTAGAAGCCGCCGCTGGCGGGCGTGTCGTTCCTGTTGAGCACGATGTCAATGGAGAGGGGCTCCCCCGGGAGGGCCATGCCGATGTCCCACACCGCCTGCGTGGCGTGGCGCGCGGCCTTGCGGCCATCCGGCTGGGTGACCTCTATGCCCGCCACGTGGTTGTAGTCCGCCATGATGTAGACGTTCTGCTCCCGCTCCGCCTCAAGGACGAGAGGGATGCGCGCCTCGGCGCCGGCCGGCTTGCCGTTGAAGCTCACGTACTGCTCCTTGAGCTCCGCGCCGAAGCCGCTCTCGCCCGCAAAGCCCTCGCGCAGGCACGGCGCCAGCGGCGTGAAGACGCCCTCCCCCGCCCCGGCCAGGGACCAGAAATCCCCCTGCTTGCGGAAGGGGTCGGTGCCCGAGACGGTGTCCCAGGTGCGCAGCCGGTCGTCTGCCCAGAAGGCGACGGGCAGGGCGTAGCGGTTCTCGAACACGGTGAACCTGTCTTTGGTAAATTCTTTGCGCTCGATGTAGATGTCGCGGCTGAGCACGTCGAGGTAGCTGCTGCCCGCGCCGAAGCTGTGGTTCTGGTTCTCCACCAGATATTTCAGGGCGTGCATGGCGTTGTAGACCGGCGTGTTGGGGTTGTAGTTGTAGGAGTTGATGAAGTTGCTGTGCAGCCCCAGGCGGGATTCCAGGTTGGCGGTGCGCTCGTAGGCCATGGAGGAGAAGGTGGAGACGCCCCGGTAGTCGTACCAGCAGGGGTCCATCAAGGTGCGGGAATCGGTGAGCTCCATGCGGTAGAAGCCGGCGTCGCTCTTATCCAGCGCGGCCTTCATCTCCTGGAAGGCCGGGAGGTCGGGGGTGAAGTTGGCCTTCAGCTGCGTGACCTCGAAATTCTTCACGTCCGCCGCGCAGACCTCCGTGATCACGCAGCAGAGCATGAGCATGGTCAGGGAGGCGGCCTTGGCCCGCGGGGTGCGGCGCAGGGCGGCGAACACCATGGTGTAGGCCGCGATGAAGGCCAGGGTGATGAGGATCGTCGCGCCCACGGGGCTGGTGGTGCCGTCCTGTATGTTCGGCGAGCCGAGCTTCTCGGCGATCACGGCGAACAGCGCCGCGAAGCCCCCCACGCCCACGATGGCCCGCAGCGGGATGTCCCGCAGGTTGATGAACACTTTGTAGGCGATCCATAGCAATAAGAACGAGTAGAGAAACGCGAAGCGGTAGGGCAGGTCGTTGGTCGTTTTCATGCCGTGCCAGATATAGAAAAGTATATTCGTATTGAAGCTGAAGTACATAAAAATCAGCAGCAGCACATGGGCCAGTTTCTCGCGGCCTTTGATTTTGGGCGCGACGAGGTACAGCGGCACGAGCAGCATCGCCGCCACGCCGGAATAGACATGAGGAAGCTTGCCCGGCCCGCTGCCGTGCCAGTCGGGGTTCAGATCGGCAAAGTGATTGACCAGGAAGTCGAATATCTGAAAATTGGAACTGATGCCCTTATCCAAAATCTCCTTCGCAAAGCTGCTCGATGTTGCCGAGGAGTGTTTGAGAGCCATAAAAACCGGCACCAGGGAGAAGGCCGCCAGCGCGCCCGCCAACAGGGAGGCGAAGGCGAACACGGCCCCCGTGCGCAGGAGGCGGTTGTCCGCCAGGCGATGCTGCGCTCTTCCATCCGGCGCAGGCAGCAGGCCATCCTCGCTGCCGTATTCGCTGAAATACGTGACCAGGAAAAACAGCGCGCTGAAAATGCACACCATATAGCCGATGTAGTAGCTGGTCACCAGGGTGAGGGCCAGGGTGACGGTGTACAGCATGAATTTGCGCTCCCGCACGATGCCGTATATCCCCAGCATCACCAGGGGCAGCAGAGCCATGGCGTCCACCCACATCACGTTCCAGTAATACGCGATGAACCAGCCGCAGAAGGAATACAGCACGCCGAAGGCCGCGATGGAGGCGTCGTTCCTTCCGTGGACTTTGCGAAGCATGTGGGCGAAGGCCCCCGAGGCGAAGGCGCACTTCACCAACACCATTGCGCCTATGGCCTCGGGCATGTTTTTATGGCCGAAGAGCAGCATCAGCAGGCCCGTGGGGCTGGAGAGGTAGTTGAAGAAGTTCCCCAAAAAGCCGCCGCCCAGGCCGCTGTTCCAGGAGTACAGCAGGCTGCGCCCGGCGATCAGGCGCTCGTAGAGCTCGGCGAACAGCGGGCCGTACTGGTGGTAGAGGTCCACGCGCAAGATGGTCCTCGCCCCGAAGGGAATCATCTGGTTGCAGAACCACATGAAGAGCATCAGCCCGGCGGAGGCGAAAACCGCCAGCCACACGTAGCCGTTGTTCCGCAGCAGCTTGCCGATATACGCGCCCGCTTTTCTGCCCGCGCTGTTTTCGCTCCCGTCCGGCTGGCCGATGCCGTCCGGCTGGAGGACGTCTATTTGATCGCTCATATCGCAATCCTTCCCTATATCTTGTATTCATGTTATAGCATACCACAACAGGGACAGGCTTGCAAGCCCTTCCTTGGAAAATAAGACAAAAAAACAAAAATAATTTTTGTTGCATTTGCTGCTGAAATCTGATATAATAGCCAAATCACTTTTATGAAGGAGGACCCCATGAAGCCCAAATATTACATCACCACCGCCATCCCCTACGCCACGCGCAAGCCGCACATCGGCAATTGCTATGATTACGTGGCGGCCGATACCCTTGCGCGGTGGATGCGAATGCGGGGCTTCGACGTGTGGTTCCTCACCGGCACGGACGAGCACGGGCAAAAAGTGGAGGCCCTGGCCGCAAAAGAGGGCCTCAGCCCGCAGGCATACGCCGACGGCATCACAAGTATGATCAAGGACGTCTTCGCGGCCCTGGACATCTCCTACGACCAGTTCATCCGCACGACAGACGACTATCACATGAAAGCCGTGGCGGGCGAGTTCCAGCAGCTCTGGGACCAGGGCGACATCTACAAGGGCGAATACGAGGGGCTCTACTGCACGCCCTGCGAGTCGTTCTGGACGCAGTCCGATTTGATTGACGGCAAATGCCCCGACTGCGACCGTGAGGTAACAAAAGAAAAAGAGGAGGCCTACTTCCTGCGGCAGAGCAAATATCAGGACTGGCTGGAGCAGTACTATTGGGACCACCCGGATTTCATCGTGCCCCGCAGCCGCATGAAGGAGATGGTCAACTCCTTCCTCAAGCCCGGCCTGCAGGACCTGTGCGTGACGCGCAGCACCATCACCTGGGGCGTGCCCGTGCCCTTCGATCCGAAGCACGTGATGTACGTCTGGGTGGACGCGCTCTCGAACTATATCACGGCCCTCGGCTTCGATGCTGATAAAAACAGCGAAAAATACGAAAAATACTGGCCCGCCGACCTGCACGTGATCGGCAAGGACATCTGCCGCTTCCATACCATCACCTGGCCGATCATGCTCCACGCCCTGGGACAGCCGCTGCCGAAGCGCGTGTTCGCCCACCCGTGGCTGCTTTTCGGCGAGGGCAGGATGAGCAAGACCACCGGCAACACCATCTACGCCGACGAGCTGGCGCAGGTGATAGGCAGCGACGCCGTGCGTTACTACATGCTGGCCGAGATGCCCTTCGCCGTGGACGGCTCCGTCACCCGCGAGGGCGTTATCGAGCGCTATAACGGCGACCTGGCCAACGTGCTGGGGAACCTGGTCAACCGCACGCTCGCCATGACCAACAAGTATTTCGACGGCATCATACCTGAAAAGGGCGTGACGACTGCGCTCGAAGCTGAGCTGGCCGCCTGCGCGGAGAACGCCGTGAAGGAATTCACCGCCGCCATGGAGGACTGCCGCCTGGGCGACGCCATGTCCGCCGCGATGTCCCTTGCCAAGCGCACAAATAAATATATCGACGAGACCGCGCCCTGGGCCCTTGCAAAAGACAAAAGCAAGAGAGAATACCTCGGTACGGTGCTGTATCACCTGCTGGAGTGCATACGCATCCTGGCGGCGCTGTTCGCCCCGGCCATGCCCGGCTGCGCGCGTAACATCCTGCGGCAGCTGCGCCCCGCGGCGGACCCCGACACCGCCCTGGAGGGCATCTGGGACACCCTGGAGGGCTTCGGCTGGCTGGCCACCGGCGAAAAGGTGACGGATACGCCAACCCCGCTGTTTGCCCGGCTGGACAGCGAGCTGGCCCTGTAAAAAAACTTGAGTTACCCCATTTCACCAACGCCGCAAAGAGCAAGCGCAAGAGGCGCTCCGCGGTGTTTGATTTTGGGGTAACTCAAATAAGAAGAGCCGCGATCTTAAACTATTGTTAATATTATTTTAATTGATTTTTAACCTCCCCATGCTATACTTGTGATAACTTTTTACAGGGGTGGCTAGAACGATGCGTAAACTCAAGAGATGGCTGTCTTTTTTGCTTGCAGCGGTGCTGCTGGCATCCCTGTCCGGCGCCGCGGCAGCGTCCGGCGAGGCGGCGCAGGGCGGGGATGTGAGCATGTATCCCGTCATCCGCGTGGAGGGCGGCTGGCACGAGCTGTATATCAACGAGGGCACCGACGAGGAACAGACCGTGTTCAACATGTACTCGATCTTTTCCATGGATACCTTCGCTTTTCTCCTGGAGGACTTTCGTGACTCCGACGTGGAGATCAACAAGGACTACTTCGAGGACGCCATCATCCGGGTGATCGCGAATATGTACGGCGCGGTGCGCATGGACAGCAGCGGCAATTCCGCCGACCCGGGCATCACCCGCAACAAGACCGAGGAGTGGAGCAAGGGCCCCACAGGGGCCGATGAATGCAGCTTCACCTTCGATTGGCGGCTGGACCCCTGGGACAACGCCGAAACCCTGCGGGCATGCATCCTGAACTGCGGGAGCGAAAAGGTGAACCTCGTGTGCGTCAGCAGCGCCGGGCCCGTCATGCTGGCCTACCTTGAGCGCTACGGAACGGACAAGCTGGCAAGCGCCGTGTTTACGGTCTCCACCCACGCCGGCAGCACGGTCTTCGGCGGGCTTGCCACGATGCGCTTCCGCATCGACCCGCTGGCCATGGGCAACACGAACCTGATGGAGGTTTTTAACGCGGGCTTTACCATGCCTGTGCCCCTCCTGCGCGTGGCCTACGAGCTGGGCATCATGGACCTCGCGGCGAGGTATCTCGACTCTGTCACCTACAAGCACATAGACAGGATATATGCCGAGGCGGTGGTTCCCTATATGTTCCTGATGCCGGGCCATTGGGCCTATGTGCCCGCAGGCGACTACGAGCAGGCCAAGCGCCTGCTCCTGGGGGGCGACCCCCAATATGACGCGCTGGCGGAGAAGCTCGACCGCTACCACGCGATCGTCCTGCGGCAGGACGAGCTTCTCCGGGAGACCGCCTCGCAGGTGAAGACCGCCGTCCTGGTAGGCTACGGGATGCCGCTGCTCGGGATCGCGGAGGGTACCTACACCCTCTCGGATAATTTCGTAGACACTGCCTACGCCAGCTTCGGCGCCACCTGCGCGCCGCTGGGCCAGCCCTTCCCCGCTGCTTATGCGCAGCAGGTGCCGGGCGGCACGAACTACATCTCCCCCGACCGCATGGTGGACGCCTCCACCTGCGCCCTTCCCGAGCAGACCTGGTTCGCCAGCAACCTGCCCCACCGCAGGCCTGCTTATTTCCCCGGCTGGTACGACTGGTTCCTGCGGGCCGAGGGGGATTACAGCGTGCGCGCGAACCCGGCGTTCCCGCAGTTCATGGAGCGCCTGAACACGGACGAGTACATCCCACAGGCGGCGAAGCGCAATCGCCCCGTCATGGACTTCCTGTCCGGCGCGTTCCTGAAGGTGATGGCGTTCTGGCGCTATGTCCTGCTGGACGTGCTGCTTTCCGGGCTGTTTGTGGAATAGGCCGTTGCTCATGGCCCCTCCCTCGCGTGGACACCCCCTGCGTCAGCGCTTCTGCGAAGCACTGACGCTTCCCCCCTCGCAAGCGAGAGGGGCTTTGTTTTGCTCTGTAATTTATTCCCTCTCTTTCAGAACGGGAATAATATCAGCGACTATTTCATGAGAGATACGCCTCCGCCGCCTGCCGCAGCCAGGTGTACATCGCCCCGTAGGCCGCGTAGAGCCTGCGCAGCTCGTCCACCAGCGCGGGCGACGCAAGCAGGGCCATGTCCCGCGACGTGTGCATGAAGATGAAGCTCTTCGCGTTGAGATAGGCCTTCAGGCTTTCCGGCGCGTCGGGGAATTTCTCCCTCTTGAACGGCTCGGGCATCATAACAGCACCTGCCGCGATGGCCTCATCGGCGGCGGATAAAAATGCCTCGGCGTCTTTTTCCATGCGCGGGCGCAAAAAATTCATGTAGGCAGGCGTCGCGCCATAGATGCACACGCCCGCGTTCCACTCCCCCTCTTCGGGCTTGATCTCGAACCACATGCAGGGCCACACCATGGGCTCCTCTTTCGGCCGCGTGAAGGTGATCCAGATGTTGTCCCTGTACAGGTGCTTTTCTTTCGAGAAGCGCGTGTCTCTCCTGGCACGCGAGATCACCCGCCCCGGCAATAAATTCATGCGTGGGTCGAGCCGGGTGAAGTCCTCCGTCAGGTCGGTCACGATGTTTTGCAGCGGCGTGAAGACCTGCTTTTTGAGCTGTTCTTTGTGCGCATCGTAGAACTCTTTCGAGTTCTCGAACTTGTTCTGCGAGAGCAGGAACAGGCCCTCGGATGGGATGCCGGTGAAGGTGGTCATGGTGTGTCTCCTGATGTATTTTAGTCGAAAACGAGAATAGGCGGTAAATACTGTGGACGATAGAACAACATGCCGATCATTTCAAATAGCAATAAGGGAATCAGCAATGGTGCAAGCAAAATGAACGGGCTAAAAATGGTTCCTAAAAATATGCGGGCGTAACCGCGAATAACACGTAAGATTCGGCCCGGGGCAAATTCAATCGTTACGTTGAAGAGAATGATTTGGCCGTCCGTCATGTTGAGAAGAAGCTGGCCTGACCCAGTTCCGTTATTATGTGTACTGATTGTATAGGGCGGTGTATTCATTGCATATAATTTGCCATGCCTGGTAGAATCATTGTCCCAGACAGCAAGGCAGTCCACGTCTTCTATCGTATAACCCAGATCGGCCAGCAACGGCTCTATCGAAACGTTATCTTCTATTCCCATGCTGAATTCTCTTACCACGGGATTGGTGGCCGCAGTGACATTGAAGCCGTCGAACTCAAGCGGTGGCGAGTTGCGGTTAAAAGTTATCTTAACTGAACCTTGACCGACCTCTGCGCCATATATGACTTGCCAGCAGCCGTCATATGCAGTACCGCCGCGCGCGCTGCTGACCGCGCCGCTGCACTCGACTATCCAGATATTATTAAACCTGCTTCCATCAGGGTTATAGTAGTAGGCCGGGTAGCCCATCTCCTCTGCCAATTGCTCAGGGGAATAGATTTGTCCGACGGTGATATTGATTGTGGTTGGGAGGTCGGGCGGGTCGTCGTCCTCGGCGAAGGCGGGCAGGGCAAGCGCGAGGGAAAGCGCGAGGGAGAGCAGCAGGGCCAGGATTTTTTTCGTGAATTTCATGCGGAAATGCCTCCATTTGTTATATTTATCCCTTAGTCGTCACTGATGCAGGAAAATCCTCAGTGTTTTTAAACTTTTTTTCAAATAATTTTTGCGCCGCCAGCAGCACGCCCATTTTGCCGCTGTGGAAGTTCAGCCCTCCCTGCATCCACGCGGCCCAGGGGGGACGCAGGGGGGCGTCGGCGGAGAGCTCTATGCTCGCGCCCAGGATGAACGCGCCCGCCGCCATGATCACCTGGCTGTCGTAGCCGGGCATGTCCCAGGGCTCGGGTGTGACGAAGGCGTCCACCGGCGCGCCGGACTGCATCCCACGGCAGAAGGCGACCAGAGCCTCGCGGCTGCCCAGGGTGACGCTCTGGATGATGTCGTGGCGGGGCTCGTCCCATCTGGGGGAGACCTCAAAGCCCAGCAGCTCGAACAAAGCCGAGGCATACACGGCAGTTTTCAGGGCCTCGCCCACGACATGCGGGGCCTGAAATAAGCCCATGAACAGGCTGCGATTGAGGCCCAGGGTCGCGCCAACCTCGCCGCCTATGCCCGGGGCGGTCATGCGGTGGGCGCACAGCTCCACCAGATCGGCCCGTCCGGCGATGTAGCCGCCGTTTTTCGCCAGGCCCCCGCCGGGGTTTTTGATGAGCGAACCGGCGATCAAGTCCGCGCCGCACTGGGTGGGCTCCAGGCGCTGCACAAACTCGCCGTAGCAGTTGTCTACCATTATTATTGCATCTGAACAGGCCTTCACCAGCGCCGCCGCTGCGGCTATCTCCTCCACCGAGAGGCTGGGCCGCAGGGTGTAGCCCCGGGAGCGCTGGAGATAGACCAGCCTGGGCTGTGTTTTTTTTATTGCTAGCTCAATCGCAGGAAGATCAAGGCGGCCATGGGCGTCCAATTCAATTTGCTCGTAGCGTATGCCGAAGTCTTTCAGCGAGCCCAGGCCGCCGCCCGCGATGCCGATAACGGGGCGCAGGGTGTCGTAGGGCGCGCCGGTGACGCAGAGCATGGTGTCGCCGGGGCGCAGCAGGCCGAACAGCGCGACAGCCAAGGTATGCGTGCCGGACACAAACGTGTGCCGCATCAGCGCCGCTTCCGTCCCCATTACCTCCGCCAGCACCGCTTCAAGAACCTCGCGGCCACGGTCGCCGTAGCCGTAGCCGGTGCTCTCGATGAAGTGCGATTCGCTCACCCGGTGCTTCTGGAAAACCGCGAGAACCTTCAACTGGTTGTGCTCGGTGATTTGCTCGATTTCCGCGAAGCGCGGGGCGGTTTTCGCCAGAGCCTGGCCCGAAAGCGCTTCCAGTGCTGGGGCTATGTCGAAAAACTCGTTCATGCACTCTCCTTTTGCAGTGTCACCCTATCTCCAGTTCTTTCAAAGCCTATCGATTCGTAGAAGCCCCGCAGCTCCTCCCGGCAGGAGAGCCAGACCTCGCGCACGGCCAACGCTTCGGCGGCGTGGGTGAGCAGCCGCCCCGCCAGTCCCCTGCCCCGGGCCTCCGGCAGGGTTCCCACCGCGCCTAGGTAAGCGTATTGCTCCGTGAGGGCTATGGCGCTGGCCGTGCACACGGCGGCGCCATCGGCGGCTATCGTCCAGCTCTTCGCCGTGCCCCGGCGCCAGCGCAGAGCCAGGTCGGCCATCCAATCATTGCGATTTTTCATGTCCGGGAAGCAGCGCGCGAGGATGTCGTAGACCTCGCCGGGGTCGTCCGCAACAGCGACGCTATCGCTGGCATTTTCTTTTTTTGATGCGGCAAAGCGAAAGAGTGCACTGCGCCACTCTACAGGGAAGTGCAGCTTCGCTGCAATCTCAGCGTCGCATTGCAGGCGCGACCAGGGCTGCATATGCAGGAAGGCGACGAGCTCCTCGAAATCGGCGTTTTTTTGTGTTGCAAAGAGGGCGAAGCCATCGACCAATGAAATGACTGACACGTCATCCTGCCTCCAAAACTGGCATTCCGGCATATCAAAATAGCTTCTATACGCCGCCAGCACGCACGCGCTGTATATATCCCAGGGCTCAAAAGCCGCATCCAACTGCCTAATCACGGGTTGAAAGCTCCTCCCAAAGCAGCCCGGCAAGGGCATATACGGCCTGCGCGTCGCTCTCCTTGACCACCAGCGAGGGCGAGTGCAGGTTGCGGCAGGGCGTGGCCAAGCCCAGCGTGGGCACCCCGCCCCGGGCCCTGTGGATGCTCCCGGCGTCCGTGGCCCCGGCGACCATGGTCTTGGTCTGCGCTGGGATGCCATGCCGCTTCGCCGTCTCCATGGCGAGCTCGTAGAGCTCAAACGGGTACATCGTGCCCCTGTCCATGAAGGGAACTACCGCGCCATCCCCCAATGCGCACACGCGCTGCGCGCCGTCTATGCCCGGCAGATCTGCTGCCGTCGTAGTCTCAATTACGATGGCGTACTTCGGGTCGAGCGCAAACGCCGCCGCGCCCGCCGCGCTGCCGATCTCCTCCCGCGCGCTGAATACGGCGCACAGCCCGTTGTGGGCGCGCAGCAGCTCCAGCAGGATCAGGCAGCCCAAGCGGTCGTCAAGCGCTTTTGCCTTGATAAAGCCGTCCCCGAAGCGCGTGAGGCCGGGCGCGAAGATGGCGTAGTCGCCCAAATGCACATATTTAAGCGCGTCATCTCTATCTTGGGCACCGATGTCGATATAAAGCGAATCCTGTTTGGGCAGGCGGGTCTTCTCGTCGCCCTCCAGCAGGTGCACGGGGGCCAGGCCGATCACGCCGGGAAGCTTGTTTCTGCCCACGAAGACCTGCCTGCCGAGGCAGGCCGCGCGCTCGATGCCGCCCACGTGGGCGAATTTGAGCAAGCCCTCCCCGGTGACGTGCGTGACGATCATGCCCACCTCGTCCATGTGGGCGCAGAGCATCACTTTCGCGTTGCTCGGGTTGACAATCAGACTGCCCAGGGGGTCAACATAGTAATCGGCACCCTCCGGCAAACGGGCGATGAGCCAGTCCCGAACCGGCCCCTCCCGCCCGGAGATACCAGGCAGCGCGCACAGCTCTTCCAGCCATTGTATGTTCATATCGTCCTCATTTCTGCATTCTTCATTCTGCATTCTGCATTATATACGCCGCCAACAGCCTTGCTGTTGATTCGATGTCGCGCATGTCGACCACTTCAGCAGCCGTGTGCATGTTGCGCAGGGGGAGGGACAGCAGGGCGCAGGGGATCCCTGCGGCCACGGCGTGCAGGGCGTCGGCGTTGGTGCCGGTGCGCCCGCCCATGACCTCTATTGTGTGGGGGATTTGCTGCTCCTTCGCCAGGCGGCACAGGGCCCCGCCCATGCGCTCGTCCAGCGCGGGGGAGAGGCCAATCATCACCCCGCCGCCGAGCCTGCCCTGGGCGTCCTGCGGGGAGAGGCCGGGGGCCATGGCGAAGCTGACGTCCACGACGATCGCGCTTTTGGCTTCGCTGGCGAACCCAGCCGTCTTCGCGCCGCCCTGGCCGCTCTCCTCCTGGACCGAAAACAGAATCGTGAGAGGGGGGCAACACGGAGACGCACCGCCGTGCGCCTTTGCGGCATCCAGCAGCTCCAGGCATCGCAGGATGGCCGCCACGCCCGCCCGGTCGTCCAGCGCGGGCGCGGTGAAGCGCTCGCCCAGCAGCCGCGCGGGGGCTGTGCGCAGGCTCACCCGGCTGCCGATTGGCACAAGCGCCTCCAGGCTCTCGGGCGAAAGGCCGCCCATGTCGATCAGGACGTCCTTCCACTCCGGCGTTTTGTCCTCTTTTTTAGAGAGATGCGGCGGCGTGGCGGGGATGACCCCGAACAGCGTCTCTTTGCCGTGAATGGCGGCCTCCTGGCCCGCCAGGACGCGCAAATCCACGTGGCCTCAGGGCGTGACGCGCAGGAAGCCGCCCGCCTCGATGGCCGTAACGGCCATGCCCACCTGGTCCAGGTGGGCGTCCAGCAGCAGGCGTTTGCCTGCGCCTGCGCGCTCTCCCACCACGCTGCCCAGGGCGTCGACGCGCACGTTTTCGCAGCGGCGCGAGAGCAGCTGCGCGGCGGCTTCCGCGGCGGCATGTTCGTGGCCGGCTACGCCTTCGGCGGCGCACAGGGTTCGTAACAATTGTTCCATGCGATACCTCCTATTCAACCAGACAATCATATCACAATCCCCGGAGAAACGCAATCCTTTCTTGACCGCGGCGCAAAATTATGGTATACTCTATATACAGACGAAACGGAGGACGCATCTTGGTCATCGATTTTCACGCGCACTGCTTCCCGGACGCCATCGCGCCCAGGGCGCTGCCGCAGCTGGCGGCGCACGGGGGCGTGCGGGAAGCCTATACCGACGGCACGGCGGCCGGGCTGCTATCCGCCATGGACGGCGCGGGCATAGACAGCTGCGTGGTTGCCAACATCGCCACGAACCCGCGCCAGCAGCGCTCGGTGAACGACTTCGCCATATCTTTGCTGGACAACCCAAGGTTCATCCCCTTCGGCTCGGTGCACCCGGAGGCCCAGGAGGCCCCGGACGAACTGCGGCGGCTGAAAGACGCGGGCATCCGGGGGATCAAGCTGCACCCGGAGTACCAGGGCTTCTTTCCCGACGAGCCGCGCGTTTTCCCCATCTACCGGGAGGCGGCGCGGCTGGGGCTCATTACGCTCTTCCACGCGGGGGTGGACATCGGCCTGGTGGAGCCCGTGCGCTCCACGCCCGCGCGGCTGGCGGCGGCCCTGCCGCAGTTCGGCGGCGCACCCGTGATCGCCGCGCACTTCGGCGGCTACATCCTCTGGCGGGAGGCGCTGGAACACCTGTGCGGCCTGGACATCTATTTCGACACTTCTTACTGCGCGCGCAAAATGCCGCCGCCCTGGGCCAGGGAGATCATCGCGGCCCACGGCGCGGGGCGCGTGCTCTTCGGCTCGGATATGCCCTGGACCGACCCTCTGGACGAGATCAATTTCGTGCGGGTGATCAGCGGCGACGGCGAGGTGGCGGATAATATCCTGGGCGGCAACGCCGGTAAACTACTGGGTATGTCAGTTGAATAAATACAACGGGAGGTCTCACCATGCTCAGCCCATCGCTTTACGAACCCATTTTCACCCGCAAATCCGTGCGCAAATACGCAGAGACGCCGCTCTCGCCGGAGCAGCTCGCGCTGGTCAAGACGGAGGTCGCGAGCGCCGTACCGCTGCTGCCGGTCGAAAAATTCAAGCTCGAGCTAGGGGAGGCCAAGGAGGGCTGGCGTATCTACGGCTACTGCGAGAACACGCCGCGCTCCAACGCCAACCTGGGCTTTTTGCTGCAGCAACTGGATTTGGCGCTGTACCTGCAGGGCCTGGGGCGGCTCTGGTTCGGCATGGGCCGCGAGCCCAAAGACAGTAACCCGCCGAAAGGGCTCAGCTATGCCATGTGCCTGAAGGTGGGCGTGGCCGCCGAGCCCATCGCACGAACTGTTGACAAATTCGACCGCAGGCCAACCGTAGCGCCCGCCAACGCAGGAGTTCTGTCCTCGCTCTTCGAGGCGGTCCGCTTGGCCCCCAGCGCGCGCAATTCTCAGCCCTGGTTAATCGACGCGACTGGGAGCAGAGTCCATTTCTGGCGCAAACAGCCCACCGGCATTCTAAAGCGCATGATTGACAGAATGAACTGGGTGGACATGGGCATCGTCCTGTGCCACGCGGTGCTGGCGTTGGAGCATGAAGGCAAGGCGTTCAAAGCCGCGGTTGACAGCCCGGCGCAGGCCCTGGAGGGGCATGACTATCTGCTGACGCTGGTGTTGGACGAATAAGCGAATATTTATTCCCCTCCCTCTTGCATTTGGGGCAAAAACCTGCTATACTATCCCCATGGACTACACGAACGACCAGGACCTGATCGAACTCAACGGCACCGCCGAGGCCGTCACTTTCCGCAGCGAGGAGAGCGGCTTCACCGTGCTGGATTTCGCCTGCGGGGGTGAGCTCGTCACCGCCGTGGGCGTTCTGCCGCAAATCTCGCCCGGCGAGGAGCTGCGCCTGATGGGCAGGTGGGGCTTCCACCAGACCTTCGGGCAGCAATTCAATGCGCAGTTCTGCGAGCGCAGCCTGCCCACCACCAAGAACGAAGTGCTGAAATATCTCAGCTCCGGGGTAGTGAAGGGTGTGCGCGGCACCACTGCCCAGCGCATCGTGGAGCAGTTCGGGGACGACACGGTCAGCGTGCTGGAGAGCAATCCCCAGCGCCTGGCCACCATACGGGGCATTTCGCCGGAGAAAGCCGAGCAGATCAGCGAGAGCTTCAAGAAGCAGTTCTCCCTGCGGCAGGCGATGATCGCGCTGGAGCGCTTCGGCATGACAACCGCTGAATGCCTGCGGGTGCACAAGCGCTACGGCTCGCGGGCGGCGGAGATGGTGCAGCACAACCCCTACATCCTGTGCGACGCGGATGTCGGCATAGGCTTCGAGCGGGCCGACGCCATTGCCCGGGCCTTGCCAACGCCGCCCGGCGCGGGCTTCCGGCACGAGGCGGGCGTGCTGCATGTGATGAAAGAGCATTGTTATCGAAATGGACATACCTGCATCCCCGCCGCAAGATTGCCTGAACCCTGTGCGGCCCTGCTGCGTGTTGATGCCAGCGAGGCGCATGACGCCATCGCGCGCTTGATCGACCAAAGAAGGTTAATTTTATGGAACACCCCTCGTCCCCCCCTCGCGAGCGAAGGGGGCTATGATTTTATTTTTCTTCCCCCACTCTACTACGCCGAGAAAAACTGCGCCCAGCGAATCGATTTCCTGCTGCGCTTCCCACCGGCCAAAACGGCGTGGGACGGCGACTTCGACAGCCTCATCGCCAAAATGGAGGGCGAGCACGGCCTGGAGTACGAGGCCATGCAGCGAGAAGCAATGCGTACAGCAATGGAAAAAGGCTTGCTTATCTTAACCGGCGGGCCGGGCACGGGAAAGACGACTACTTTAAAGGCAATATTGCAGCTGTTCACCTCGGCGAACTTGAAAGTGGCCCTCGCCGCACCCACGGGCCGGGCGGCCAAGCGTATGCAGGAACTCACGGGCGCTGAAGCGAAAACGATTCACAGGTTGCTGGAGGTGGAGTGGGGCGAGGACAACAGGCAGAGCTTCGCGCGCAACCAGAAGAACCCGCTGAGCGCCCAGGCCGTGATTATAGATGAAATCTCCATGGTGGACGTGCCGCTGTTTTCAGCTTTGCTGGACGCCCTGCCCCTGGGCTGCCGCTTGGTACTGGTAGGCGACGCCGACCAGCTGCCCCCCGTGGGCTGCGGCTGCGTATTGCAGGATCTGCTCAAGGCCGACACCCTGCCGGTAATCCGCCTGACGAAAATTTTCCGGCAGGCCATGGAGAGCCTGATCGTCACCAATTCCCACGCGATCGTTCGCGGTGAAATGCCCGAGCTCGCCCGCCGTGATAAAGATTTTTTCTTTCTTGAAAGAGTCAGCGCCGTACAGGCCGCACAGACGATTTCGGAGCTTGTTTCTAAAAGGCTGCCCAGGGCCTACGGTTACGACGCCCTGACGGACATACAGGTGCTGTGCCCCTCGCGCAAGGGGGAGTGCGGCACGGTGCGGCTCAACGAGCTTTTGCAGGAGGCCCTGAACCCCAGGCTCGCGGGCAAAATCGAGCACAAGCTGGGCCGCACGCTCTACCGCGAGGGCGACAAGGTGATGCAAATCAAGAACAATTACGATTTGCTCTGGCAGCGCCCGGATGACGACGAACCCGGCATGGGCGTGTTCAACGGCGACATAGGCGTGATTGAGAAAATTGCCCCCGTGGAGCACATGCTGACCATACGATTTGACGATGACCGGGTGACGGAGTACCCCTTCGACGCGGCTGTGGAGGAGCTGGAGCACGCCTTCGCCGTGACGGTGCACAAGAGCCAGGGCAACGAGTTCCCCGCCGTGGTGATGCCCGTGGTGGGCGTGCCGGAGCCGCTGTCCTACCGCAACCTGCTCTACACCGGCGTGACGCGGGCGAAGGCGCTGATGATCCTGGTGGGCAGCCGCGGCGAGCTGCGGCGCATGGCGGAGAACCACCGCAAGACGCTGCGCTACTCGGCCCTGGCGGGGATGCTGGCGGAATGTGAAGAGAATACGAAATAACAACAACCCCCTGCTTTCTCACGAAAACAGGGGGCCATGTTTTGCTTTGTTAAGCTGCTCAGCCGTTGTTGATGGCGCAAATCCAGAACCAACCGGCGGCGAAGACAATGAAAAAGAACTCGTACCACTCCTGCGCCTACAGCGCCGCTTCCAAAATTTTTAGCACGCCCCGCCAGTCGAAACGCACGAAGAACCCCTCGCCTATCTCCTCGCCGAAGGCGATGCCCGTGGTCTTTTGGGCCATCTCCTCCAGGCGTTCCGGGCCTATGCCGAGCTCCCGCAGGGTTCCCGGCAGCCCCAGGCCCTGAAGGAAGCGGCGCAGGCGGGCGATGGCCTCCAGGATGATCCCGTCGGCGTCGCGGCCCCCCGTGACCCCCATGACATTGCGCGCGAACTGCAGGAACATGGGCACGTTCGCCTTGTAGACCGCCTCCATCCAGGGGGGCGTGACAACAGCCAGGCCCGCCCCGTGGGCGACGTCGTAGATGGCGCTGAGCTCATGCTCGATGTGGTGGCAGGCCCAGTCCTCCTGGCGGCCGCGCCCGAGCAGGTCGTTGTGGGCCAGGGCCCCGGCCCAGCCGAGCTCGCACCAGGCGTCGTAATCGCCGGGATCCGCGATGAGCTTGGGCGCGTTTTTCATGATGGCCCGCAGCACGCCCTCGCACATCTCGTCCGAGACATCCGTGTGCTCCGTCTGCGTGAAATAGCGCTCGAAGATGTGGCTCATCATGTCCACCGCGCCGTTGGCGATCTGTTCCTTCGGCAGCGTCACGAACAGCGCGGGGTTGATCACGCTGAGCACCGGGCGCGTGGCATCGTCGTTGTGGCCGCACTTGCGCTGCTGCGTATCGTTGGTGAGCACGCTGGATTTGCTCATCTCGCTGCCCGCGGCGGGGATGGTAACAACTGTTGCCACAGGCACGGATTTCCCGGTGATAATTCTCTTCTCGTAGAGCTCCCACACGTCGCCGCCGTAGAGCAAGCCGATGCCTATGGCCTTGGCGGAGTCGATGGCGCTGCCGCCGCCCACGGCCAGGACGAGCTCCACGCCCTCGCGCCTGCACAGCTCTATGCCTTCGCGGACAAGGCTGATCCTGGGGTTGGGCACCACGCCGCCGAGCTCCACGAAGGCGATGCCCGCTTCATTGAGCGAAGCCGCGATCTCGCCGTAGACCCCGCTGCGCTTGATGCTCCCGCCGCCGTAGTGCAGCAGGATTTTTTTCGCGTAGGGCTTCAGGTATTGTCCGATGTTCTTGTGTTCGTCCCTGCCGAAGACGAGCTTTGTCGGGGTGTGGTAGGTGAAGTTGAGCATATATTTTCTTCCTCCGAAAATTATTTACTTTTTCTCAAATGAAATACACTTTTCGTGTTCATGTCGTACTCTTTGGAGAAGGTCAATATCAGGGTCTCCTCCAGGTTCGCGAAGAAGACGACGCCCAGCAGCGCCAGCAGCGTGAGATTCAGCCAGCCGGGGACGTCATATGTGTACACCACGAACAGAGGGATAAGCACGTAGAAGGGCAGCGCGGTGTACTTGTTTGCGAGGGTGTGCATGGTGCTCCACTGCTTGAACTTGATCTTCGTGTAGAACAGGTTCACCAGCTTCAGCAGGGCCAGCACGGCGACGCCTATGATCACGTAGAGCTCGATCTGCGGCAGCAGCGCCCTGCCCAGCACGCCGAAAACCACGCCCAGCAGGCTGAGCATAAACACGATGTCCGCGAAGCCGTCGAGCTTCGCGCCGAAGTCCGTCTCCCAGTGGAATTTGCGCGCCAGCCAGCCGTCCAGGAGGTCGGTCAGGCCGGTGATGATGTAGACAATCACAAACCAGAGCGGCCGCTTCGCCAGGAACAGCAGGACAATCGACAGGGGAAACCGGGAAAAGGACAGGATGTCAGGGATCTGCTTTGTCAAGGGGCTGCGCCTCCTTTCTCTTGAGCAGCGCCATGATCTTGTTGGTGAACAGCACGAACACCACGGAGACGGACGCCGCGAAGACGGTCATGCCGATGAGAAGGGGCCAATTGCGGTTATCCGCCGTCGCGCCCAGATAACACCCGACGAATGCGCCGGGGATGCGGCCGATGACGGAGATCAGGAAGAATTTCCAGGCCTTCATGTTGGTGAGCCCGAAGAAGAAGGCGAAGAAGTCCTTCGGCGAGGGGATGACGAACAGGATGAACAGCACGAAGGTGCTGGTGTCGGCGCTGATGAGGCTCTCCATCTTTTCGATGTTCTTTTTGCTGACGAAAAGCGTGAGCACCCGGCGGCCCAGCAGGCGCGTGAGATAGAACACGAGCACCGTGCCCATAAAGGAGCCCACCGTGCTGATGAGCAGCCCCGTCGGCCAGCCGTAGATCATGCCGCTGGCGAAGGAGGTGATCGCGGAGGGGATCGCGGTGATCACCACCTGCATGAACTGCAGGAAGGTCAGCACCAAAATTCCGCTCGTGGGGTAGTTTGTTACGATGTAGTCCTTCAGGCTCTGGGCAGAGTCCATGAGCCTGTCCAGGTAGTTCCCCGCGGGGAGGTTTGCCGGGCCGCCGCTTGCCGTGATGGCCTCGAAGGCCCGTGTGAACCAGAGGGTCATCCACACGGCAAAGCCCGCGAAGAGGAGGATCCCGACGATGCGCACGATGTCGCCCGCCTCGATCTCCCGCTTGAGGATGCGCCTTTTCCCTTTGTTTTCTTTGTTTTCGTTCAGATCGCTCATTGTGTGCCTCCCGGATTCATCATTGTAAGTGCTATGCGCTGCCTGGGGATGTCCAGCGAATGCAGCCAGACCGTGACCACCTGGCCTACCTTGAGCGACTGCGACGGGTGTTTGACCTGCCTGCCCGAGATGCGCGAGACATGCACCATGCCGTCCTGGTGCACGCCTATGTCCACGAACGCGCCGAAATCCGTCACGCTGCGCACGGTGCCGCGCAGCTCCATGCCGGGCGCGAGGTCCTCCATGCGCAGCACGTCGGTGCGCAGCACGGGCGGGGGCAGCTCGTCGCGGGGGTCGCGGCCGGGACGCCTGAGCTCCTTGACGATGTCCCGCAAGGTAGGCAGGCCAACGTCCAATTTGGCCGTGAACTCCAGCCGCGCGGCCAGATTTTCCGCGCCGCCCGCGTGCGCCACTTTATCTTCTATGTCCGGAATATGCCCCTGCTTTATATTTTTCTCAGCGTATCCCAGCAGGTCGAGCAGGGCCCTGGCGGCGGCGTAGCTCTCCGGGTGCACGCCGGTGTGGTCGAGCATGTTTTTGCTCTCGGGCACGCGCAGGAAGCCCGCGCACTGCTCAAAGGCCTTCGCGCCGAGCTTCGGCACCTTCTTCAGCGCCGCCCTGGAGCCAAAGGCCCCGTTCGCCTCCCGGTAGGCGACGATGCTCTTCGCCAGGGCGCTGTTCACCCCAGAGATGTGCGACAGCAGCGCGGAGGACGCCGTGTTGACGTCCGCGCCCACGGCATTGACGCAGTCCTCCACCACGCCGTCCAAGGCGCGCTCTAGTTCCTTCTTGGGCATATCGTGCTGGTACTGCCCCACGCCTATGGCACGGGGCTCTATCTTCACCAGCTCCGCCAAGGGGTCCTGCAAGCGCCTTGCAATCGATGCCGCGCTGCGTATGCTCACGTCATACTGGGGAAACTCCTCGGCGGCCAATTTTGAGGCCGAATAGACCGACGCGCCCGCCTCACTGACGATCATGTAAGCAAGATTTTTCACGTCCTTCATCACCTCAACGACAAACTCCTCGGTCTCCCGCGAGGCCGTGCCGTTGCCTATGGCGACGATCTCTATGCCGTGCTTTTCGATCATGGACAGAATCAGCCGCCGTGCCTGGTCCTTCTGCCCCTGGGAATGGGTGACATAGATTACGCCGGTATCCAGCACGCGGCCGGTGGCGTCCACCACAGCCACCTTGCAGCCTGTCCTGTAGCCGGGGTCGAGACCCAGCGCCACCTTGCCCTTCACGGGGGGCTGGAGAAGCAGCTCGCGCAGGTTCACCGCGAAGTTCTTGATGGCTGCTGCGCTGGCCTTTTCGCTGAGCATGTTGCGTATTTCGCGCTCGATAGAGGGGAAAATCAGCCGGTCATAGGCGTCAATCCCGGCCTCCCGCACAGTCTCGGTGCAGGGGGAGCGCCCGCTCGGCTCGAGGCTCTCGCTGGCGACGACATTGCGGCCCTTCACGCTGTCGAGCAATATGCTGACCTTCAGATATTCCTCGCGTTCGCCCCTGTTCATCGCCAATATGCGATGCGCGGCGATCTTCTTCACCGGCTCCCTGTAATTGTAATAGTTCGCGTAGACGCTGTCCTCTTCCGGCTTCGCCGCCTTGGAGTCGATTTCGCCAATCACAGAGCACAGGTTGCGCAGCCGCCTGCGAATGTTCGCGTTGTCCGAGATCATCTCGGCGATGATGTCCATCGCACCCTGTAAGGCTTCTTCGGCCGATGCGACACCTTTTTCTCCATCTATAAACGCCTCGGCCATGGCAATCGGCGCGGGGCTGTCCAGCTCCTGGGCGTAGATGCGCTCCGCCAGGGGCTCCAGGCCCTTCTCCCTGGCGATGCTGGCCCTGGTTCTTCTCTTGGGCTTGAAGGGCCGGTAGATGTCCTCGATCTCCGCCAGGGCGACAGCCTTGTCCAGGGCCTGCTCGACCTCCGGGGTGAGCTTCTCCTGCGCCAAAATAGCCGCGCGGACCTCCTCCCGGCGCTTCTCCAGGCTGCGCAGGTACTCCAGGCGCTCGGCCAGTTCCCGCAGCACCTGGTCGTCCAGCGCGCCGTGGTACTCCTTGCGGTATCGCGCGATAAAGGGTATGGTGTTGCCCTCGTCGATGAGCTTGACGACGGCTTCTGTCTGTGTGGCCTGCAAGTGAAATTCCGTTGTTAGTTGTTGCTGGATGGTCATGGGAGCTCCTTGGGTTGTTTATTCTACGGTGAACATTATTGGGCCGTAATATGAGCCAGAACCGGTCAGAATCCAAATACAGCTCTCATACTTAACCCTGATATACGCAATATAGCACCCTGGCGTCTCCGGGGCAATGGGGTTGCCGCTCTCAGTGAAATTGATCGGAATACCCTCGTCTTCCGGCCCAGGGCGACCATAAATTTCTTCTTCCGATTCTACGATACGCATATCTTCAGCATAGTAAATCGAAATGGTTATGTCCCTCGTACCAAGCCAGTAGGGCTCATTGCTGAACTCAAGAGCGCTGCCCGGCGAAACTGTTAGGGCATTCTGTAGCGTTGTTCCGCCGTCGCCGTGCATACTCCAACCTCTGTTAATTGGATATTGCCAACTAGCGGCCTGAAAGCTTACTCTTGCCTCATTCATATACAGCGCGGGAGGCCCGTACTTGGTGGGACTGTTGGGCGAGGTTATTGCGCCCCATAGTGCTGAAAAGCCAAGCAAGACGCTTGTGATGATTGCGAATAGATTTTTCATGTTGTATTCTCCTTGTAATTATGTTTACCACCTAATCTGCCCCAAAATCGCCTCCCAGCGGGCCGGATAGCTCCTGTGGCTCTTCAAATCTGGCACGAAGCCTAAGCGCAGGTAGGTTTTGATGGCGGGCAGGCGCTCATCCTGGGTCTCGAGGAGGGCGCGGGCGTTGCCCTCGCGGCGCATTTGGTGCAGGCACGCGAGGGATACCCAGTAGCCCAGGTGCTGCCCCCGGGCCTCGGGCAGCACGGCCACATAGTGCAGGTAGCCCGTGCCGGGGGGCCATCTGTCGCGCTGCCACGCGGCGGCAACCGCAACAGGCTGGCCTCCCTGCTCCAGGAAGAGGATGCGCTCGGGCCGGAAGGCGGCGTCGGCGCGCATCTTCTTGTCGAAGGAGAAATCCTGCCCAAAGGCCGCGTTGACGATATGCTCCCACGCGGCGGGGCCCCACGTCTCCTTAAAGACACGCAGGGCGACGCCGGTTGGCAGCTCCAGCGGCGGCAGGGGCAGCGCGGCGCGGCGCAGGATGAGGCTGGGCATAGCCGCTCTTCGCGCGGCATTCCTACTTGCGAATATCCGCAAAGCCGGTTACCTCCAGGCCCATCTTCTGCAGGCGCTCGGTGATCTTGTCCTGGTTGCTGCTGCCGCTGCCCGAGACCATGTGCAGCGTGAGCAACGTCCCCTTGGGAAGCAGGGCCAAAGCGCTGTTCATGGGCGGCGCGATGCCACCCGCCCAGATGGGCGCGAAGATGTGCGCGGCCTCCAGGGCGCCGAGGTTCGCGGCGGGGGCCTGGATGGGCGTCCCCGCGCCCTTGATGGCCCGGAAGCAGCCCGCTGTGTAGGCGGCGAACTTGCCCGGCTTCTTCTCGTCGAGAATTTCGCAGGCCGCCAGGCCGTTCTCCCGTGCGAATTCCTCGGCCAGGAGCTTGGTGTTGCCGGTGAAGGAGTAGTAGAGTACCAGTTCCATGATGTCAACCTCTTTCTATAGACAAAAACTCTGCCAGGGCGGATTCCCATGGCGGAAGGGTTGCGTAGTTTGCCTCTATGAGGGCTTTGGGCGACAGCCGCGAGTTCTTCGGCCTTTTTGCGGCCTGGGGGTATTCGCTCGACGGAATCTCGATCACATCGCAGTCTATACCCGCCATCTCGAATATCTTCCTCGCGAACCCGGCCCAGGAGCACTCGCCCGCGTTCGCCGCATGGTATATCCCTTTGACGGGCCGCGCGGCCATATCGCACAGCAGATGGGCCAGATGAACTGTATACGTCGGCGCGCCGATTTGATCACTCACAACGCGCAATTCCGGCCGTTCGCGCCCCAGGCGCAGCATGGTCTTCACAAAATTATTGCCGTGAGAGCCGAACACCCACGATGTGCGCACGATCATGTGCTTCTCGCACACAGCCTGCACGGCACGCTCCCCGGCAAGCTTTGTCGCGCCGTAGACGTTTAAGGGCTCCGGCGCATCGTCAGCCTCCCAAGGCTGATTGCCGCTGCCGTCAAATACGTAGTCGGTGCTAATATTGATCATCCAGATGCCTGCACGCGCGCAATACTTCGCCACAGCGCCCGTTCCCAGTTCATTCACCGCACGGGCCATTTCCGGCTCGGCTTCGGCTTTGTCCACGGCTGTATAGGCGGCGCAGTGAATGACGCAATCCGGGGCTGCTTTTTCGAGAAACGAAAGTGTCGCGGTGCGGTCGGTCAGGTCGAAGTCGGGCAAGTCAACGCCTATGGCCTCCCAGCCGCGGCGTTGGCATTCGAGGGTTACGTCATGGCCTAGCTGGCCTTGGGCGCCGGTGATGAGGATGCGCATATCAGCCCTCCATTTCAAACACAATCCCCGCCTCGCCCCAAAATGGCGCATTGGCGTCCTTCGCGGAGAGAACCGGCGCGTCCACCCCCCAGTCAATGCCGAAGGCCGGGTCGTCCCAGCGCACGGTTCTGTCGTGGGCGGACGAGTAAAACTGATCGACCTTGTAGAAGACCTCCACGTCATCCGTCAAGGTGACGAAACCGTGCAGGCAGCCCCGGGGAATCCACAGCTGGCGCTTGTTTTCGGCCGTGAGCTCGGCGGAAACCCACTGCATGTAGGTCGGCGAATCCCGGCGGGCGTCCACGGCGACATCGAGAATAGAGCCGCGCAGGCAGCTGAACAGCTTGCCCTGGGCCTTCGGCGGGGCCTGGCAGTGCAGGCCCCGCAGGGTGCCCTTTTGCGCGGAATACGACCGATTGTCCTGCACAAATCTGGCCGTGATGCCCAGCCCGGCCAGGGTTTGCTCACTGTACATCTCGCAGAACCAGCCCCGGGCGTCGCCGTGGGTGGCGGGCTCAAGTAAATATACGCCGTGGAGGGCCAGGGGGGTGGCGGTCATGGGGCGCTCCTAACTGAAGTTGCTGTCGCAGTGCACCTCGATGCGCTTGACGGCTTCGCTGTCATCAACGCCGTCCAGCACCGCGCAGTAGTCATACTCTCCAATCGTGAAAAAGCACAGCCACTGTTCGTCGTCTATGCCATACGTAATCGTTTTCTCGTCCAGCCAATTCTTCAGCTCTCCGAGCGTGAGGGCTTGCCTGCCGCTGAGAATATCCGACGCCGGGAAAAAGACCGCGCCCGGCTTCGTTTTATCGGGGTTCTTGACAGTCGGCTCCTCCGCATCCCAATCGGGGTCAAAGAAGAACATGATGTCGTTCCCATATTTGCTGAACTTGCAATAGACGCTGCCCTCGAAATAGCCCTCCGGCTCGACTGTCTGCCCCTCTTCCGCGCAATAGTCCGCATAGGTCATTGCAAACAGCCGGTCAATCAAGGCAAAGTCCAACAGTTCATTGGAGGCCTTCTTGGTCGGGTCGGGTTCGTTCTCTGTCGGGGTTTCCTCAATGGTGGTGACGATGTGCTCCGCGGTGGTTTCGCCTGTGGTGGTAGGGTCAGTCTGTCCGCCGCAGGCGGCCAGCAGGCCGAGCAGCAGCAGCGCCGCCAGGGCGATGGGGATGATGCGCAGGGGCTTCATGGGGTTTCCTCCTTGAATAATGTTCATGTAGTGTTACTTATCTGCCGCAATTCCTGTAGGGGTGGCACTTTTGTGAACCTTAGTTGCGCAAAAGTAGTTGCCACCCGAATTTTCATAATGCCCGGGCGGCAAGAATGCCGCCCCTACAGCCTCTACTCCTGCCTCTTCGCCTCATCCCTGCCCCACTGCGGCCGGGAATCAAACGTGGCGCTGTAGAGCACCTTGCCCTCCAGGACGTTCTGCAAATGCTGGCCGTATTCGCTCTTGCCGTATTTGTGGGCCGAGGCGGCCAGCTGCCCGGCGGTGATCCACTCGGTGTTGTAGGCTATTTCCTCCGGGGCGGAGATCTTGATGCCCTGGAGGGTCTCCACGGTCTGGACGAAGTTCGAGGCGCGCATGAGGTTGGCGATGGAGCCGGTGTCCAGCCAGGCGTAGCCGCGCCCGAGGATGCGCACATCCAAGTCCCCGCAGTCCAGGTACATCTGGTTGATGTCGGTAATCTCCAGCTCCCCCCGCGCCGAGGGTTTTAAACGCTTCGCGAAATCTATCACACGATTGTCATAAAAGTATAACCCCGTGACGGCGTAATTCGACTTAGGTACCTTAGGCTTCTCTTCTATAGAGAGCACCCGGCCGTCGTCGGAGAACTCCACCACGCCGAACTGCTCCGGGCGCTCCACGGAGAAGGCGAAGATGGTGGCCCGGCCCTCCCGCTTGGCGGCGCCGCGCAGCAGGATGCCAAGGCCGCTGCCGTAGAAGATGTTGTCCCCCAGCACCATGGCCACGCTGTCCGCGCCGATAAACTCCTCCCCTATCAGGAAGGCCTGGGCCAGGCCGTCAGGGCTGGGCTGCACGGCGTAGCGCAAATGCAGGCCGAACATGGAGCCGTCCCCCAGCAGGCGCTCGAACTTCGGCGTGTCGTCGGGCGTGGAGATAATTAAAATTTCGCGAATGCCGGCCAGCATGAGGGTGCTCAGGGGGTAGTAGATCATGGGTTTGTCGTAGACGGGCAGCAACTGCTTGCTGGTGACCATCGTCAGGGGATACAGCCGCGTGCCGGAGCCGCCGGCGAGGATAATGCCTTTCATGGGATCACTCCGTTCGTATGTATTGCCCCCTCACAGCCCCGCGATCATCACACACTCTTCCATCTACCATTATACCTCTTTTCACCAGGAAAGTCAACGTGTATATTTTCTTGCCCTCCGGCATATGGATGGAACTGGAAATCCCATGCCAACAATTTATCTTATCGGAGGGGTTACAGTGAAAGGTATCGTCGAGGAGCGCTGCGTGGAGCTGGGCAGCTACATAGTGGAGAACCAGGCCACCGTGCGCGCCGCCGCCAAGAAATTCGGCATAAGCAAAAGCACCGTCCACATGGACGTCAGCGAGCGCCTGCGCAACGTCCAGCCCCAGCTGTATTGCCAGGTGCGTCAGGTGCTGGACATCAACAAATCACAGCGGCACATCCGCGGCGGCCTGGCCACGCGGGAGAAATACCGGATGGAGGAGGAGTAAGCGCGAGCACTTACTCAGTTGGCAGTTGACAGTTGACAATTGGCAGTTGGCGTGGTACACTGAAACCCAAGGAGGGCATTGTCCATTGTCAACTGTCAACTGTCAACTGAATCTCTTCCCGCCCCACCGGGCCGCCATCTTCGACCTGGACGGCACGCTGCTGGACTCCATGTGGGTGTGGCACGCGGTGGACCGGGATTTCTTCGCCGCGCGCGGCATGGAAGTGCCGGCGGACTACGCCGAGAAAATACAGTCTCTCACGTTTCGCGAGACGGCCTTGTACACAATCACGCAGTACGGCCTGCCGGAGAACCCGGAGCAGCTTATGGCGCTGTGGAACGAGATGAGCTTCATCCAGTACCGGGATCACGTCAAGCTCAAGCTGGGCGCGAGGGAATATCTTGATGCGCTAAAGGCGAAGCGGGTAAAGCTGGGGGTGGCGACGAACCTCACCGCGCATGTGGCCAGGGCCGTGCTGGAGAGCAACGGCGTGTTGGATTGGTTCGACGCGCTCACCTCCGCCGACGAGGTTCTCAGGGGCAAGGCCTTCCCGGACATCTGGCTGCTGGCGGCGCGAAGATTGGGGGTGGAGCCCGGGCTCTGCGTGGCCTACGACGACGTGGCAAAGGCCCTGCACGGCATACGCGCGGCGGGCATGACCGCCTGCGCCGTGCGCGAACGGGACATGCCCCAGGATTGGATCGCCATGAAAAGGGATTTCGATTGCCACATTGAGGGATTTTCAGCATGAGACGAACTTTCACAATTCTTTTTTTCTTGCTCTTTTTGACGGGCTGCGCGGCCTCCCCCGCCCCGCCGGAAAATGCGGCAAGCCCAATAATATCAACAGTTACAGCGCCTCCTTCGGCCCGCGAACCGGCCGAAATCGTGGCGCTGTGGCTCAGTTTCTATGACCTCACGCTGCCCAAAGGCGGCATTTCCGAAAAAAAATATGTAGGAATTTATGCGGCCTTGTTCGACGAAGCGACAGAGTACGGCGTCAACACGCTGTTCGTGCACGTGCGGCCCTTCACCGACGCCATCTACCCCTCGGAAATCTACCCCTGGTCGGAGATCCTCACCGGCACGCAGGGCGTGGACCCCGGCTACGATCCCCTGGGCATTTTATGCGAATTGGCCGAGGAAAGAGATTTGCAGCTGCACGCCTGGCTCAACCCCTTCAGGATCACCCCGGATCACCGCGATCTGTCGAAGTTAGACAGGAAAAACCCCGCGCTGGCGCATATCGAAGCGCAGGACGGCTGGGTGCGGCAGGTGGGCAGCCGGTACTACTGGAACCCCGCCATGCCGGAGACCCACGCGCTGATCTACGAGGGCGTGCGCGAGCTGCTGGAGCGCTACCCCCTGGCGGGCATACATATCGACGATTACTTCTACCCGACGACAGACCGGGGCTTCGATCAGGCGCAATATGCGGCATACAGGGCCCAGGGCGGCGCGCTCTCACTGGAGGACTGGCGGCGCGAGATGGTGAGCCAGTTCGTCGCCGGGCTGTACAGGACGGTACACAGGGTGAAGCCGGGGGCAATTTTGAGCATCAGCCCCACAGCGAATATCGCCAAAAACTACGACGACTACTACGCCGACGCGGCGCGCTGGATGCGCGAGCCAGGCTTCGCGGACTGGATGGTGCCGCAGGTCTACTTCGGCTTCGAACACGCGAAGCTGCCCTTCGCGGCCACGGCGCGGGCCTGGGTCGTACTCCCCCGGCACGGGGGGCTGCGGCTGGTCTTCGGGCTGGCGGCCTACAAAACCGGGCAGGAAGACGAGCTGGCGGGAGCCGGGCGGGGCGAATGGCAGGCCAAAGACGACATCCTGGCGCGGCAGACCGTTTATGCGCGAAATCTGGAGGGATACGGCGGAATCGCGCTGTTCTCCTGCACGGGACTTTTTGGCAAGGAGCTTACAGATATTGCGCAAAACGAGAAAGAATATCTCCATAAACTGCTAATTTTTAAATAAAAGTGATATTTTATATATAAAAAGGGAGGTAATGCGATCGGGCAGGTTGAAATCGGCGCGGTTTCGTGCTATAATGCGCAACTGCAAGGGACTTTAAAAAGAGCAAAAACGTGAACTGAGGGTTCACGCCAGAAGTACAAAAAATCAGAAAGGCAGGAACATCAAAATGAAGGACATCCATAAATTTATCAGGGGAAACTGGCGCCTTTGCAGGAGCATCCTCGCCGCCCTGCTGTGCATAGGGGTGGCGGCCGCCGCCATCGCCGCCGCCCACAGCCTGCGCGCGGACGACGGCGCGGACGCATATGCGCCTGTCACGCCGTCGCGGGAGCTGACCCAGGAGGTCACCCGCCCCCCGGCGGCCCTGGCGGGCTGGACGCCCGCTGCCCGGCCCGAAAACCGCAGCACCGCCCTGCTGTCCTCCTTCGATAAGGACGCCGCCCTGGCCTTGGCAAAACAGGGATTTCAATCCGTGGTGCTGCCGGATGCACTGACTTCGCCGCTTGACACAGTTAAAGAGGTGCTCGACGCGCTGGGAGAGAAGGACGTCTTCCGCACACTGACGGTGACCCCCGTTGACGCGGACAAGCTCGACGCCTTCGGGCAGGCCCTGGCGGGGTTGATCGAAGGCAGCTCCTTCGACGCGCTGCTGATTTCCGGCGGCGCGGGCGGGGACGCGGACGGTTCTCAGGCCATTGTATTCACGAATTATCTCACCGGCCTTTTGGAGAAGGCCGGGCTCTCCCTGCCGCTGATCTTCGACGTGGGCGAGGCGGCGAAGAAGGCCACCGGCTACCAGGAGACCGTCGCCCTGCTGGCTGGCTCGCTGCCCAAGGCGGAGCTGCTGGTGCGCGGCAGCGCCGAGAAGATCAAGCAGCTGCCGAAGCTCGCGGAGCAGCTGGCCGGGGATCTCCCCGTGAACGCGCTGTTCGACCTGAAGGAGGCCATTCCCAACGGCACGCTGAAGGAGACCCTGGCATTCCTCACCGCCCTGGAGAGCGTGCAGGACATCCCCCTGATGCTCGACTCCGCGGAGAGCCCGCCGCAGGACCAGGAGGCGGCGGGGCTGCTGCAGAAGCTCTATGCGGGAATGCTGGACCTCATCAACGCGGCGAAGGGCCTGGGGCTCAGCCGCCCCTTCTCGAACCTCAAGAGCAGCCAGGACATCCGCACGGATAAGCCCGTAATCAACTTCGCCGGGACGAGCAGTCCGCTGTTCCCCCTCACCTGCAACGGCAAGGATGTGCAGCGCAACGAGAGCGGCGACTTCTCCGTGGATATGCCCCTGCAGCCCGGCAAGAACGTGTTCCAGTTCGAGCACCAGGGCAAGAGATATATTATCAACGTCTATTACGAAGTGAAGGTGCTGGATAGCGTGAGCCCCGGCGGCAGCCTGGAGACCGCCGGCGGCATCGACATGGTGGTGGGCGCGGTGGCGCGGCGCGGCTCTACAATAAAGGCCGCGCTGGGCAGTCTGAGCGTCACCCTGCAGCCGGGCAGCGCGGGCGGCGAGGACGGCCTCAACGCCGACAGCGAAAGCGACTCGGAATTCATCAGCCACACGGGCACGATCAAGCTGCCCGCCTCCGGCCCGCAGAAACAGGTGCTGGGCATCCTGGTATTCACGGCGAGCTTCCAGGGCCTGGCAGAGACGAAGAACGGCGCGCTGGTGACGCTGCTGCCGGAAGTGATCGTGGAGCCACCCACGCAGCCGCCGACAGAGCCGACCACTATCCCCATCCCGATGGAGCCGGACGAAACCACAAAAATCAACCCCAGCGAGGAGCCGACCGGCCAGACAGGCACGATGGCCGCCTCCGCGGGCAGCGCGCCCAGCGAGGAGCCGAGCACCACCACCGAAATCACGTCAACAGAGACGGGCACGGCTTCCACGGAGAGCACCACCGTCAAGCCCGCGTCGGGCCTGCTCACCCCCTACGGCAACAACGGCCTGGGCACGGCGCAGATGGCGGAGATCACCAGCAGCTGGGCCAACGCCCGCTGGAACGGCACCAGCGACACGAAATACAATCCCACGGCCTCCCCGCTGCTGGCAGGCAGCTTCGACTACGTGACCGGCAAGCAGGTGATCGACGGCACCACCTACTACCAGCTCGGCTGCGGCAAGCGCCTGAAGGCCGTGGACCTGAAGATTATCGACAAAGGCTACAAGCTGCCCTCGAACAAATTGCAAGCCAGCAGCGCTGTGAACGGTGCGCTGACCATGCGCTTCGGCCTTGATTGGAAAATCCCCTTCCAGGTGGACCTCATCGGGCAGGGCTACACCGCGTCGGAGGGCTTCAACGGCCAGGTGTTCGGCATCACGAACTTCAACGCCACCGGGCTGGAGATCATCTTCGCCCACACCTCCGGCTACAGCGGCGCGGTGAACGTGGGCTCCTTCCCCCTGCTCGCCAGCGCGCAGTGGAGCACGGACAGCGCCAAGAACACCGTGACGCTCAAGCTGATGTTCAAGGACGCCGGGAAGTTCTACGGCTGGCAGGCATACTATGAGGGCGGCGAGCTGATCATCAAGGTCAGGCCCAAGCCCCCGGCCACCCTCAGCGGCGCGGTAATCTGGATCGACCCCGGCCACGGCGGCACCGACCCCGGCGCGCCCCTGGTGGTCTCCCACGCCACGCTCAAGCACGAGAAATTCGTGAACATCCTCATCGCGAGCAAAATCAAAACCAGGCTGGAGGCGGCGGGCGCCACGGTGTACATGTCCCGCACAGGCGACGTCTACGTCTCCCCCGGCGAGCGCGTGCGTATGACGCGCCAGCGCAGCCCCGACATGTTCATCTCCGTGCACTGCGATTCCTTCACCACCGCCGCGCCCTCGGGCACCAGCGCGTTCTACTACCGGGCCTTCGCCAAGCCCCTGGCCAAGGCGGTGCACGAGCGCATCGTGGAGACCTACAAGAAGAACATCTACATCCCCAATAACGGGATTTCAAACTACAGTGAGATGCTCTCCAAGGTGGACCGCAAGACCTATTTCTACCCCTTCGAGGTGACGCGCATGGAGGAGTGCCCGGCCATACTCATCGAGTACGGCTTTGGATCCAACCTCACCGAGTGCAAGGTGCTGCAAACAGACAAATACCAGGAGCTCTTCGCCCAGGCCACCGTGGATGGCATCGCAGATTGGCTCAAGGCGCAGTAAAGCTTTGCAGGCTTTGTGCATTTTGCCCGGCAAAATTTGCCAGCAAAAATGTCCCGCAAATCGTCCCGAAAAACCCCGCGGGAATAAAAGCAAACCCCCTGTTTTCGACTCGAAACAGGGGGTTTTCGCACACCTTGCGAAATTCACGAATTATCGTTTATCGATAAGTGAGCTTTTTTCGTCAAAATGACGAAGGGATCAATCGCACACCACCGTCGCAACCGTCTTCTCGTCGTACTGCGAGTTGATCACATTGCCGTTGGACAGCCGCGAATAGATGCCATAGGGCTTTTCGTTGTAGCAGAACACCCCCGTGATGTTGCTGAAGGGCCGGGCCGCAGGCTGTTCGTCTGTAAAATCAATGTTTAATGAACGGTAGGGGCGACAATACTCCTGCACCAGGTAGCCGTCTCCGGCGTTTTCGCGCACGAGGCGCTCCCACTGCGCCTGTTCGCAGTCCAGCCCGGCGTACACGCCTTTGGAGCCGTAGGAGTCGTAGGGCTTGATAATCCAGAAATCTTTATTTCCAAGTATGTTGTGCTTTTCGATGGAGCCCGGCAGCAGGGGGTAGGTCAGCGGCACGTGGCGCAGCACGAAGGCGCGCTCCTCCGGCGCGAGGAAGGCCAGGGTCTCCTCCCCGTGCAGGATGCCGAACAGGGCCTTGTTGTGGATGATCTGCGTGCGGAAGCCGCCCACCAGGCAGGCCGCGCCCTCCAGCACGCCCTGCATGAAGGGCAGCACCTGCTCGTAGTTCGCCATGACGTCTGAGGTCACGGCCCGGCGGTAGATCGCGTCGATTTTGTCCCCATCCGGGGTGAACAGGCTGCCGTCCCTGTATTCAATTTTCCGTATGTCGACGATCTCGGCTTTGACGCCCCGCGCGGCGAAGGCCAGGGCGAACTGCTTGAACTCGGGCAGTGTGGCCTTGTCGAGGAAATCGACGATGGCTACAAATGGCGGGGCGTCGCTTTGGCTGTACTCCCTATAAAGCGCGAGGAATTCACGCACCCAGGAATCGAACAGCTCGAAGAGGCGGCAATTGTTTTTTTGCGCAAAGTGCTGGTAGGCCCTGTTCATCGACAAAAAGCCGCCCAGGATGCGGTCCTCGTCCATGGCGCTGGTGCCGCAGGTGTTGATCTCGCACAGTTTGACGGCGCGGGTCTCCTCGTTGAGGAAGAAGTCCACCCGGGCCATGGGCACGCGGCACGCATACCCTGTCGGGAGCAGGATGAGCCGCTCGAGCGCCGGCGAAAAGGGGAACAGCCGCCGGTATCCCTCGTCGGCGAGGTACCTGTCGATGACCTTCCCGAAAATCGCGAAACAGCCCGCCACGAACGCTTCGATGAACCCGGCCTCGGCCCCGGAAAACACCTTGGGCGCGGCGAGGCTCTGCAGGCAACGGGCCCCAATGCTCAGCACGGAGCCCTCGATCGCCCGCCGCGTATCGTCAAAATCCTGCCGGGCGGCCTCCCTGTTTTCCACAATCCAGCGCAGCATCTCCTGTTCACAGCTCATGCATCAAGCCTCCCAATATGTACTCTCCCCGCCCAGGGCCTCACGGGCGAGGGCTGTCAATTCATCAATAAGCCGGGCGACCGGCCTGCCGTAGACCACGGCGCGGCCGCCGTTTTTCATGATGGCGTCCTGCGCGGCCAGGACGGCTGCGGCAGAGTGCTCGCAGCCCGAAAGCAGCGCCGATACTCTCGGCATATCGGCGAAGAGTCCTTTCACCAGAGCCATGTAGGCGAAGGCTTTGCCCTCGGCCATGCTGTCCGCCGCGCGCAGCTCGATGTACTGCCGCAGGCGCACCTCGGGGAACACCAGCGAGAGGTACAGCGGCACGCGCTCCTGCACGCAGGATTCGCGCAGGATTTCCGGCGCGCGCAGCACAAACCGCGCGTAGGCCTCGAACCCGAAGCCCTCATCGAAGATGCCGGGCACGTCGCACCTGATGCTGTCCACATTGCGCCAGATTTTAGCGCGAATCAGCTTGTTCCTGTTTGGGCGGCCCTCAAACACGGGCGTGTTCGACGACATGTAGGCCAACACGGGGCCGAGCAACCGGGCGCACCTGTATTTCTCCACGAAATCGGTCTCGTCGGCGTAGTCGATGGAGACGTGGCAGGCGGCGGTGCCCCGCATCATGTGCAGGCCCATGCTGCCGGTCTCCCGGAAGTGCGCGTCCATGCGCCGGTAGCGCTCCTTGGGGATCAGCTCGATGTCCCGCACTTTTGAAACCGGCAGGTAGCCGCGCTGCAGCAGCCTGTGATTGTATTTTTTCAGCGCGGGATCGACCAGCGCCCGGAAGCGCCTGTAGGCGGCCCTGGCCTCCTCTATGCCCGCCTTGGGGGCGATGCTGACCTCCAGCTGGCCGCCGGGCTCGAGGGAGATGGCCATCCCGCCGTCGGACAGCCCCAGGAGGCGGCCGTTTTCGGCGGTTCGTTCGGGGAAGCGCGGTGCGAGTTCTCCCAGCAGCTGCTCCGCGCCGCCGGGCTGCGAATAGTTGACGTTCCTTCGTTCCCTGTCAACGATGAAGTGCTCCAGCTCAAAGCCGGTCCTGAATTGGCCGGGCGCCTTGCAGCCATCGTTGAAATAGCGTATAAACGCCTCCAGCAAGCTGTCGGTAACGACCATAGAAAGCGTTCCCCGTCTTTCTGTACTGCATTTGATTCTCAGCCCGGCGCGTTTTTGCCGCTCATCTCAAACACAAGGGTTCCGCCCTGCATGAGCTCCCGCGCGGGCAGCGTGAAGTCCGACAAATCCCTGCCGTTGAAGCGCGCGTTCTTCACATATATGCGGCCTTCGCCCGCGTTTTGCACATCGATCAGCAATTCTTTTCCCGAGGACAGCGCCAGCTTCGCGCTGCTCACGCCCGGCGTGCCTATCATGAACAGGTCCCTGCCCGCCGCGGGGAACAGGCCGAGAACGTTCCAGATATAACATGACGACAGCCCGCCGGAATCGTTGTTGCCCGGCAGGCCGCCGCGCCCTTCGGTGTACATGTAGCGCCGACCCGCATCGACCACGTCGCACATGCGATCGTGCCGCCCGGCGAAGATGTAGCTGTAGGGGGTCTCCATGTCCGGCTCGTTGTTGTAGCCCTCGAAGCGGCCCAGGCGCATCCCCAGCGTGACGTCCACGGCGGTCCGCGGCAGCCACGCGGGCCGCGTACCGAAGCCGAAGAATCTGTCGAGGGCACGGACATAGCCCTCCTTCCCGCCGCACAGGGCCATGCGCTCATCCATATAGGCGCAGGGCCTGAATGAATAGTTGTACAGCGTGCCCTCGTAATAGCTGGAGTCAGCCGAGAGCAGGCCGGTTTTGCGGTCATAGGCCGTCTCCCAGAGCTTTCCCAGGGGCGCCAGGCGCGCCGCGATCTCCGTTTCGCCTATCTCCTCGGCCAGCCGGGCGGCGTAGGCGCAGCCGTCAGCCATATCCAGGGTCCAGGTGTTCGATTTGCATTTGTGCTCTATTGTGAAATCCTCTTTGCCGGGCGAGAACACGTCCTTTTCGATCACGCGCAGCATACGGGCCGGGTCGTCCACCAGCCCCGCGTAGTGCGCCGAGAGCAGCGCGTAGGCCCCCAGCATACGCGCCTGCTCGCTCTCGTGGGCGTAGTTGCTGGAGAGCCCCAGGCTGTTGGGCAAAAAGCCCAGCGCCTCGCCCACGCGCAGCAGGGTTTCGGCGATTTTGCGCCCCGGCTCCCGGTAGAGCGTATAGACAAGCGGCAGCTGGGTCTTGTACATGTCCCAGAGAGTAATAAAGTCCGTGAAAAACGGCGCGCCTTCATACAAAAAGCCGTCATCATTCCAGTCGCATGGCTTGACTAGCGTGTGATACAAATTTGAGTAAAAGATGCGTTTATCTCTCTCTGAAGCCTCAATTTCAATGCGCGAAAGGGCGTCGTTCCAGGCCTGGGAGGCATTCGCACGCGCCTGGTCAAAGTCAATGTCATTTCCCAGGAAGGACACGGCCTTCTCCAGGCTCTGCGCTGAAATAGCAACTGAGAGCAGGGCATTTTGCTCCGGCACGGCGAAATCCACGCCCAGGCGCTTGCCGTCCGCCCAGGGACTGGCCTCGCAGGGGGAGAAGCAGCGCACGGCCAGGTAGAGCTTCACCCCGTGGAATGTGCCGGACAGCCCCGCCGTGCGCGCGTCAATGACACGCAGCTCCGGCTGCTCCGGGGCCGATTTGCCGTGGAGGTTTGTCAAGCCCGCGTTGGTCATGTCGACCGAGAGCACGCCCCCGCCCTCCGGGAAGGTATACCTATGTAAGGCGCGCAAGGGATCGACTGTGAGCTCGCAGCGTGTGCCCTCCAGGGTGACGGCGTAGTAGCCGGGCTCGCCGCGCTCGTCCTCCACGGCGAAGCGCTTGCCGTATTTGGGCCTCCCCTGCCCCGCGTGGGGCGTTACGACGGCATAGTTGTAGTAGTACCCCACCGCGCCGGTGCCGCTGTGGCTGAGGTGCGAGAAGCCCAGCAGCTTCTTGCCACCGGGGAAGCGCCCGGGCCGCCCCAGGGTGTTCACGATGTGGTTGCCGTAGCCCGATGGATAGCCCGCCGAGAAGGGCCCGGCGTTCATTTTGCCGAAGGGCAGCGTGGCGGCCGGGTTGGTGTTGCCGGTCTGCGCCTTGATGAAGAACCAGGCGGCGGCGATGCCCTCCGGTTTGGGCAAATCGATCTCGCCGCAGCCGTGGAAGACGTTGACGTAGGGATTGGGGTTCATAATATTCTCCTTTACGCAAAAATCTGCGACTGGTTGTATCCGGCATAGATGCCGCCCAGGGCCAGCAGCTGCGCGTGGGTGCCGGATTCCGCGATTTCGCCGTTTTCCAGCACGATAATATTGTCGGCCTTCTTCACGGTCGAAAGCCTGTGGGCGATGATGATGGTCGTGCGGTTCTCCATGACTTTGTCCATGGCGGATTGGATGAGCTGTTCTGTCTCGACGTCCACCGAGGAGGTGGCCTCGTCGAGAACCAGGATCGGCCTGTCACGCAAAATGGCCCGGGCGATGCTCAGGCGCTGCTTCTGCCCGCCGGAAAGCTTGATCCCCCGCTCGCCTATCATGGTGTCGTAGCCGTTTTCCAGGGCCTCGATGAACTCGTGGGCGTGGGCCAGGCGCGCGGCCTGCTCAATCTGCGCGTCGTCCGCTTCCGGCTGGCCATACATAATATTCTCTTTTACAGACCCATTAAAAAGAAATACGTCCTGGAGCACGACGCTCATGCTGTCGTGCAGGCTCTCCAGGGTGATGTCCCGCAGGTCGTGGCCGTCCAGCAAAATGCGCCCGGAAACGGGGTCATAAAAGCGCCCGAGGAGAGACACTACAGTGGTTTTGCCCACGCCCGTCTGCCCCACCAGGGCGATCATCTGCCCCTGCTTCGCCGTGAAGCTCAGGTTTTTCAGCACCTCGGCGCTCTCGTTGTACTGGAAGTTCACGTTGTCGAACTCCAGGTCCCCCCGTGGATTCGTCAATACCAGGGCGTTTGGCGCTTCTTTTACTGTAGGCTCTACATCGAGCATCTCAAAGATGCGCTCGGCGCCTGCCAGGGCGTTCTGTATGTCCTCGTTGATGCGCGCCAGGGCCGATACCGGCTGGTAGAACAGGCCGATGTACATCAGGAAGGCCACGATGTCGCTGATGGCGATGCGGTTCGAGGCCGCCAGATAGCCCCCGTAGCCGATGACGAACACCGTCCCCATGCTGCGCACGAATTCTATCCCCGGATGGTAGATGGCTCCCAGCTTCAGCGCCGAAAGCAGGGCGTTGATGTGCCGCAGGGAGATTTTTTTCACGTCTTTGTGCTCTTTCTCCTGCTGGTTGAACAGCTGGATCTCCCGTATGCCCGAGAGATTGTCCTGGAGCTCGGCGCTGAGATCCCCTATCATCTGCTGCCCGGCCCGGAAGCGTGGGCGCACCTTCTTGGCGAACCAGCGGGAGGTCACTGCCAGGATGGGCAGCACCGTCAGGCTCATCAGCGCCAGCCGCGCGTTGATGGTGAACAGCAGCGCCGCCACCCCCGCGAAGAGGACGATGTTCACCGCCATGTCCGGCACGGCGTGGGCGATGAGGGTCTCCAGGTTGTTCGTGTCGGAGATCACGCGGCTCATCAGCTGGCCGACCTGCTTATCGTGATAGAAGTCAATTGACAAGTTTTGATAGTGATTGTAGAGCTTCACGCGCATGTCGGAGACGAAGTGCCACGCGGCCTTGTGGGCCATGTAGTTGCGCAGCCCCGTAGCGACGCTCTGCACGGCGTAGACGGCCGCCGCGAGCACCGCAAGCTTGATCGCCTCCCGCGCCAGGGCGGGGTCCAGGCCGGGGGCCTTGTTCTCTATGAGGGCAATCAGCTGGCGCACGATGGAGGGCGCTATCATCTGCGCAGCGGTGAGCAGCGCGATGCAGCCCACGGCGGCGGCCAGCTGCCGCCTATATCTCTTCGCCTCTCTCAGCAACCTGAACAGCTGTTTCATTTTTTTCAACCCCTCCCACTTTTTTAACCGCATGTAATTTTACCATAAAGCCGAGGGGGATGCAAGCATTAATTCCGAAATGTGATTGCGAAACGCTTTGCGATGTGCTAAAATAGACGCGGAAAGCGAGGTGCCGCCATGCAGTGGCTCGTCAACGCGCAGCTCATACTGCCCGAACATATCACGCCCGGCTGCGTTCTGGTAAAAGACGGCAAAATTGAACAAGTGCGAACAGGGCGTGAACGCCCCCCTGCCCCGGCCTGTAATAAAATTGACCTAAAAGGCCAGTACCTTGCGCCGGGCTTCGTGGAGATCCATTCCCACGGCGCGGGCGGGGCCGACTTCATGGACGCCACGCCCGAGGCCTTTTCATGTGCCGCCGAGAGCCATCTGCGGCACGGCGTAACGACCCTGTTCCCCACTTCAGTCGCCGCAGATTTTGAGGGCATCCTGCAATTTTTGCGGGTTTTCAAGCAGGTAAAAAACGCGCCAATCGGGCAGATTATGCCTGGTGTACACCTGGAAGGGCCGTATCTGCGCATGGAGATGCGCGGGGCCATCGACCCCCGGTATATTCGAAATCCCGACCCCGGGGAGTACGAGGCCCTGCTGGCCTTCGCCGAGGGGGACATCAAGCGCTGGACCATTGCCCCAGAGCTGCCCGGCGCGCTGGCCTTCGGCGACGCGCTCATGGCGCGCGGCATATTGCCCTCAATTGGGCATACCAGCGCGTGCTATGCCGAAATAGAAGAAGCATATCGGCACGGCTTCACGCACTTCACGCACCTGTATTCGGCCATGTCGACTATCACTCGAAAGGGCGGCTTTCGAGTCGCGGGGGCCGTCGAGAGCGCGTACATCCTGGAGGGCGCCACGGCGGAGGTCATCGCCGACGGCTGCCACCTGCCGCCGGAGCTGCTGCGCCTGGCCTGGCGCGCCAAGGGCGCGGACAGGCTCTGCCTGACGGGCGACGCCATGCGCGCGGCGGGCACGGATGCGAGGGAGTCCATTCTTGGCCCATTGGGCAACGGCCTGCCTGTGGTCATCGAGGACGGCGTCGCCAGGCTGCCCACCCGCGACGCCTTCGCCGGGAGCGTTGCCATGGCGGACCGCCTGCTGCGCACAGCTCTGGACGCAGGCATCCCCCTGTGTGAAGCCGTGCGCATGATGACCCTCACGCCCGCGCGCGTTATGGGCCTGGCGGGCGAAATCGGCGGCATAGAGGCCGGAAAGCGGGCCGACCTGGTGGTTTTCGACGGTGAAAAACAGATTAGGAGCGTGATGAAAGGCGGCGCTTGGGCGCGAAGCGTGTAGGGGCGGCACATTCCCTTTGATAACAGCACGGCAAAAACGCATCATTGATGTCGATCACCCCGCCGGTGAGGATGGTGTCCATGGCGTCCATAAGGCTCTGCTTTTTTGTCAGCCTGGCAAGGGCCATGGCGGCCTTGTAAGTCCCGCTGCCGCGCTTGTGCCTATGCAGGCCGCCGTCAAACACGTTCAGGAAGATTTCCATCGCCAGGTCAATTGCCAGGCCGTCTGGATAGTCCTCGATTTCCCCGCGCTTCACAGCCTTGCCCAGCGAGAGAACCCGGATCAGTTTTCCGGCGCGCCGCACCGTCAGCTTGTTCAGCCAGCGCGCCGCGGGTTTGATCATGAAAAAATATTTCGCGATTTTATCGCCCTTCATCTGCATCGCCGTAACGCGCCGGGCGAACTCCAGTTTGTCCCCGGCAGCGGCGCTGTCCAGCATCCGTGTGACCAAGCCTGTCGCTTTGTCTTTCAGGAAGTCCTGCCGGGTCTCCAGATATTCTGTTTTGACGGCAAGGCCGCCGTCTTCGACCGTGACCTGCACGATGGGCGCGGGGTAGCCGCACAGAGCCCCTACATTTATTTCATAGAGCGTGTTCCCCGCCGGGGATTCATAGCGCAGGATGCTCTGCATATGCGTGTGCCCCACGAAGAGGTAGCGCAAACCCGCGTCGGCCAGCATTTCGGCGACCTCCTCCCGGTCGCCCACACATGAGCCGCCGGTGATCAACGGCGAGATGTGCGGCAGCACCAGGTGGTGCTGCATCCCAATCACTGTGATGCCCCGCTCTTTGGCTGCGCGCAGCTGTTCGACGATCCAGGCGGCGTGCTCGGGCGTGTAGCCCGCCCTGCCCTTGCCGTTTTGATCATCATTGAGGGCCAGCAGCCAGATTTTTTCTTTCAACTCTACTACATAAGAGCTCGTACCCAGGTGGGTGAAAAACTCGCTGATGGCCTGCTTGGGACCAAAGCCGAAGTAAAAATCGCGCAGCTCCTCGTGGCCGAGCACCGGCACGCCTTGAATCACCTCGCCGCCCACGTAGCGGCTGGCTTTTTTGTTGCTGCACCAGTCGTGCGTCGCCGTGACGACGTAGACGGGCTTGCTCTTTTGCAAATCATACAGCAGCGCGCGCATCCCCTCGTGGCTGGCGCGCTCGCCGTTGTTGCTCAGGTCCCCCGCGATGAGCACGGCCTCGGCGCCGCTGCGCGCGATGCGCCCGAAGGCCTCTTCGATAATCTCGTGGGATTCCCCCAGGCACTTCTGGTCGGAGCCGCTGCGCAGCTCGTAGGCCTCTCCCGTGACGCCCAGGGATTTCGCGTAGTAATGGGTATCTGCTATAACTGTCAGTTTCATTGGCTTTGCTCTCTTTTATCGCGCGTGTTGAAAAACCATATCGGGACGATCATCAGCAGCCAGGCAACGGCGGGGATGAGGGTGTTCATGGCGATGAGCATGTTATAGGCCCCGCCGGTTTGGGGATAGGGAAGCGCGTCGTTATGTACCTGGTAGTTCGCCAGCGACAGGAAGAAGAGCACCACGGCGGAGGACGCGGAATTTTGCAGCTTGCCGGTGAAGGCGATCATCGAGAGCATGACGCCCTCGGCGCGCTGGCCCGTCTTGCGCTCGATGTAGTCCACCGTTTCGGCCTCCATCTGCTTGGCGCAGATATTCTTGAATTCCGTGGGGAGGGCCGCCAGGCCGATGAAAATCATAACGGTAATCGCGCCCCCCCAGCCGACGGCCCCCGCGTTATTCATCAGGTAGTTCTTCATCGTGAGGTGCATCAGGGTGTGTACCGCCACGCCGCCGAGGCAGCAGGCGATGTAGAATTTGCGGACGTCCATTTTTTCGCCGAACTTTTCGGCGATCTTCGGGACGATGATGGCCGACAGGAATATCGCGGGCCCGCCCGCAAACCCAAGGATCAGGTTATAAGCGGAATTGCCCATTAAATCGATCGTAAAATACATCCCCACGGCCGAGGGCAGCGTTGTGAACAGGAACAGGACGTTGGCGATCACCAGCATGAACAGCGGCTTGTTCTGCAAAAGCAGGCTCATCTGCTCCTTGAAGCCGGGCGCCTCCTCGGAGTAGTGCGCGCGCTCCTTCGTCCAGAGGTATGTGGGGCGGGTGAAAACGATCATGCCGATAAACGCGACAATCGCAGCCGCGACGTAGACGGGCGTGGGGTTCTCCTTCACGGAGTTCATCGTGAGCGCCACCGTGATGATGCCGCCCGTCAAAATCCCCATAATGGTCCGCATCATATTCGCTATGCCGAAGAGTTTCATGCGCTCCACGGCGTTGGGGGTGATGGACAGCGCCAGCGCGCCTATAGGCACGTCCACGCAGGTGTAGCCCATGTCCCAGCCGACCAGGGCGATCACCATGAACGCCAGCTTGAAGGCGGGGCTCCAGCCGGGCTGCCCCACAAAAAACATCAGCGTGAAAAACGCCGAAATGAAGGGCGCCCATTTGATGTAGGGGCGCATCTTGTCGCCCTCTTTGCTGCGGGTCCTGTCCAGGATAAAGCCCAAAATCGGGTCGTTGATCGCATCCCAGAGGCCGCAGAACAGCCGGATGAACCCCGCTCTTTCGGTAGATATCCCGAAGATATTCGTGATGAAATAGTTGGCGGGGCTCGAGTTCATGATGGACGTCGTCATGCCCTGCGCGCCCTTGCCCATGCCGTAACCTATGGTCTCCTTCCAGGTCAGGTAAGTTTCGCCGATGTTCGCCTCTTCCTTGACGATTTTGCTGTGAAAGAAATTACTGAGATTGTTCGCCATGTGTTCACCGTTCTTTCCCCATTTATTTATTATTAGGCCAGGGAACCCGTTTATCCCCTTTCACAAGAAACGCCTTATGCGCCAGCTTCGCCAGCGGCGTATCGGTGCGGGAATCCGAGTAGAATTCATTTATTCCAGTATCCCCGAAGGCCTCCCGCAGGCGGCGCACTTTTTCCTCGCCGTAACAGGAATAGCTCTCCAGGCGGCCCGTGCCGAGGTTGACCTTGGTCGAGACCAGCCGCACGCCCAGCTGGTCGCACAGGGGCTGGAGCAAAAAATCCGGCGAGCAGGAGATGACGATGTCGTCCGGCCGCAGCTGCGCCAGATACCAGGGCCGCAGCGCCTGTTCGGCCTTGGCCTCCCAGAACAGGCGCACCTCCTCCCGAAAGTCCCGGATTGCGCAAATAAACTCGTAATACTCCCCTCTGCAGGGCACTTTTTTGAACCTGACGCGCCTGACGAAGCGCAGGAATTCCAGCGTGATGCGCGGCAAAAAGCGCAGCAGCTTTGGATTTCTTTTCATGGCGAAGCGCATGAACTGGCTGCCGCTGTCGAAGTTCACGATGGTGTTGTCGAAGTCGTAGACGTTGGGCAGGGAAACTGTCGCGCTGTTCTCGCTCATCCGGCGGCCCCCTTCAGAAATGCCATCGAGCGCGCGAAGGCCTCCTCGGGGAACTGCTCGGTGAACATATGCCCGCCGCGCATGGTCTGGGCCTCGGCCTGAGGCAGCGCGGCGGTCAGGCCCGCGCCCATGTCAGACGTGACGATATAGTCCTTTTCGGCCCAAAGCAGGAAGATGGGAATACCCAGCTTACCTGCTTTTTCGAGGTCGACGGGCGTCGAGCGCTCGCCCATGTACAGCAGGCTGGTCACGGTGCCGGGCAGTTTGAGGGGGTCTACGATCTTCGAGATGTCGTATTTCAGGCCGTAGCATAAATCGGCGTTGGCCGCGGCGGCCAGCAGCTTCACCACGGGCTTCATAAAGAGCAGGGGCCGCAGCAGCAGCGTCATTAGGAAGCCCCTGGCGTCGATCGAAAGATTGCCCATCAGCCCGCTGTCGCTGCCGCCCTCATGGCCTCCCCCGCCCCCGGCGGCGGCGTAGAGCAGCAGCGCCTCCACCTTTTCCGGGTACAATATCGCCAGATTCAGCGCCACGCCGCCGCCCATGGAGTGCCCCGCCACGATCCAGGCCTCCCCGGGCGCGAGTTTTTCCATCAGCTCAACGCAGATGTCTTCCCGGGGCTTGGGCGTTATGTTTGCGGCCTCCCGGGTGCTGTAGCCGAAGCCGGGCAGGTCCACCATGGCGCAGTCATAGCCGGCCCCGCTGAACAGCCCGGCCAGGCCCTCCCAGTAAATCGTGGAGCTGACCATCCCGTGGATGAATAACACCCTGCCCACCGGCTCCCCTTTGGCCGGAAGAACCCGGTAGCAGATGCTGTAATCCCCGGTCTCAAAGAATTGCTTTTCGGCGAAGGGCTGTTTGCAGGTCTTCGCGGCGGCCGTCAGAGCCAGGCCCGCTGCCAGCGCCAATGCGAGCGCCAGCGCAAGCATTTTTTTGCATAGGTTCGGCATGTGCATATCCCCCTTTTTTTCTCGCTTCTATATTAGCACAGTATCGAGCAATATGCAAGCAAATTGTGAGATTGGGAAGCGGCGGGCCAATGGCCCGCCGTGGATGCGCGCATATATTTTCTGTGATTGACATGCCTTTGATTTTCAGGTATACTTTAATACAGACAACAATTTCTGTTTTGGGAGCGTGATACCCTTGGATTTCCGTCAATCCCCCTTCATCTACGCCCTGGGGGCGGCCCTGGTGGTCTTTGTGGTGGGGCAATCGCTGTTCTTCCTCCTCAAGGCCTGGCAGCGCGGGCGCGCGCTGGGTATGCCCGCATCCACCCTGCGGGGCACCGTGACCTCCAGCGCGCTGTTCACCGTCGCCCCCTCCATCGCCATCGCAGCCACGGTGCTGGCCCTGTCGAACGCCCTGGGGCTAGTGTTGCCTTGGATACGTCTAAGTGTAATCGGCAACCTGTCCTATGAGGCCACGGCGGCGGCGGCAGCGGTTGACGGCCTGGGCCTCTCGGGAGGCCTAAGCGTCCCTATCACCAACCCAGCCGCCTTTTCAACCATCGCTTGGGTGATGACCATAGGCAGCGTCTTCCCGCTGATCCTGCTGCCCATCATCCTGAAAAAGGTCCAGGCGAAGATCGGCAAGGCCATTGAGAAGCAGGGCAGCGCCGCCTGGACGGACCTCATCAGCGCGGCCGCCTTCATCGGCCTGATCGCGGCCTTCGTCGCCAGGGCCGTCGCGGGGCAAGGCGAGGCCGACCGCGCCGGGGACGGCGCGGGGGTACTCTCCGTGCTCACCCTCGTCACGGCCATCGCCGTGATGCTCCTGCTGGAGCTGCTGATAAATAAAAAGGGCTGGAAATGGGCCGAGCCCTTCGCCATGCCCCTGAGCATGTTCACCGCCATGGGCGCGGCCGTGCTCTTCGCGCAGATTTTGCCGGAACAGATCGCGTTTTTGGAATGGAGGGGTTGAGAAATGCAAAAATCATACATAGATAAGGTACACACCTGGGGGCGCATCTCCTGTATCGCCTCGCTGCTGTTCATGCTGGCCATCCCCCTGGCCATCACCCTGCACCTGGACGCCTGGCCGCCGTTGCAGGGGCTGCTCAAGGGCCTTGCAGGGGTGCTCCCCCTGTTTTGGACGACCGCCGTGATCGAATCGCTCAGCTACGGGCCGATCCTGGGCAGCGGGGGCACCTACCTCGCCTTCGTCACCGGGAATATCGCCAACCTGAAGCTCCCCTGCGCCATCGCGGCGATGAAGAGCGCCGACGTGCGCGCCAGCACCGAGGAGGGCGAGGTGGTCTCCACCATCGCGGTGGCGACCTCGGCCATCACCACCACGGCGCTGCTGGCGGTGTGCGTGCTGCTGCTCATGCCCGTGCTGCCCCTGCTGACGGCGGAGGACAGCCCCGTGGCGCCGGCCTTCCAGCAGCTGCTGCCCGCGCTGTTCGGCGCGCTGCTGGCGGGCTACCTGCGCAAATACTGGAAAATCGTCTTCGCGCCGGTGCTGGCGGGCGTCATCGCGCTAATCTTCGCCCCAACGCTGGAGGTGGGCGTGCTCATCCCCATCACGGTGATCACCTCCCTGGCCTTCGGCCAGCTGATGTGGAAGGTGAGTCTCAGCAAGAAATAATTGACAATGCACAATGCACAATGCACAATGAAGGCGCGCTGCGCTTCAATCAATTGTGCATTGTGCATTGTGCATTGTGCATTGAGGGTGTCACCCCGTGCGCCCCATCAATTTCCGCAATCGCTTGCGCCAATGCCTGCGGTAGAGCCCGGCGAAGACGCTCATCACCATGTAGTCGTACATCCAGAACGAGAAATTGCCCACCGCCAGCATGATGGCCTTGGCCCAGCGCCCGAAGGTCTCGCCGAAGTCGTCGAGGTCTATATTGAACACATAGGTAGCCAGCATGTATGCCGAGACGACCGCCGCGTTGAACACGGCGAATTTGCAGGCCCAGGCCAGCCAGGCGGGCAGCTTGGCCTCCAAAAAGAGCTTGAGCACGGGGTAGTAGCCGAAAAACATGGCGTAGAGCAGCGCCACGCCCTTGGCCGGCAGCAGGAAGAGCGAAAGCACCGCCGCCGCAGCGTAGACCCCCAGCGCCCAGGCGGCGTTCAGCTCCATCACCAGTAATAGGGTAAAGCCCCCCGCCATGGCGGGCAGGGCGTAATCCATGGAGGGGATGAACGAGCCCGTCCACATCATCGCGAGGGTCAGCCCGGCGAACACGCCGGAGAGGGCCAGGCTTTTGATTTTGGTTATTCTGTGCACCCCTTTCCAGCAATCCCCTGCCCCCCTCGCCTGCGAGGGGGTGGCCCGCAGGCCGGGGGGTGCTCATCGGCAGCACTCACAAACGCAATCTAAACAGGCAAGCCCGGCGCAGAGCTTGCAGCACGCGCTGTCGTTGTTCCCTATGCCCCGGAACGCGCCCCTCTTATCCTCGCGCATCTGGTCGCGGGCCGCGCTGTATTCGCTGTTCGCGGGCTCCATGCGGGCGGCCTGCGCGAAATTGCGCTCGGCCTCCTCCAGCCAGCCGCGGCCCCGCTGGGCGCAGCCCTTGAGGTAATGCCACTGCGCCGTGCGCAGCTGGGGCGGCATCCCGTCGAGCAGGGTCAGCGCGTCGTCGTATCGCCTGGCGTTCAGCTGCCGCAGGATGTCCTCGAAATCCGCCTGCGCGCTCCCCTGCCCCCTGTATTTAGCCTCCTGCCCCCTGTAATGACCCCGGGAGAGCACGATGGCATCGTAGGCGTCGTCGAGCTCCCTCATGCGCCGCGCGTCGCCCTGGCAGGCCCGGGCGTGCCTGCGGTAGGCCTCCCGCAGCGCAGCCTCGTCGGCGTCCTGCGGGATGCCCAATATCTCATACGGACTGCTCATGGCGCACGCTCCCTTCCACCCCCGCCAGCCCCAGTGTCAATATATTTTCGAAAATGCTGTGATAGCGTATCGGTCCAAGTTCGCCCCAGGAGCGCTCGATCTCGGCCGCCGTGGCCGCCAGGGCCTCCCAGGGGTCGCTGTCTTTGCATAGGTAAAACGCATTAAAACGCCCGCGCTTCACGTCCCCGGCATAGTCGTCCGCCGCGTCAATGAGATATACCCAGCGGCCCAGCAGATAGCCCAGGCGGTACAGACGTTCGTCCAGCAGGGCGCACAGGCTACCCAGCGCGTGGGCCGAGGGGTGGGCGCAGGCGTCGATGGAGGCCTCCCCCGCCCCCCGCTCAATCAAACGCTGGGCCGTTACGGCAATTTTGACGATCCTGTCGGCCTCCGGGGCGCGCTTTGCGGCCTTCCGGCCCGCCCGCAGGAAAAACAATCCGGGCAGCAGCCACAGCAGCTTTTCCCAAAAAGAGCCGTCCTCCAGCTTGTCGCGCCATGCGTAATACGCCAGGAGCATGGAGACGTCCGCGGCGAAATCCAGCGAAGCGGCCCGGCAGCGCAGGCATTTCTTCGCCGGGTTGAAGCTGCAGCGCCCGGGCGTAAATTCGCACTCGTCCTCGTCCGAGGCCAGGGCCAGCAGGGCGTAGAAGGCCATGTCGTAGTTGAGCGTGAGGCGTGCGAAGGGGCCGTAGCGCCGCCCGAGCGCCTTGCACAGGGAGCAGTACGCCCCCCGGTAGAGCTCGTAGCTGCCGCAGGTCAGGCGCGGCTTGCAGATCCTCACGTAACCGAACAACCCGAACCCTCCCATCCCGATACATTGCTTATTATACTATATCGGGGCATCAATCAAAATGAACTATTTGTAAATTTTCTGAAAAGAGCGCAAAAACGCCCGGCCGGTATGTACCCCGGCCGGGCGCTGTTCTTATGCGCTTGGCGGGTCTAGCTGAACAGACCCATGATAAAGTCTATGATGCCTTGGAACGAGTCTCCGGTGAAGAAGCCGAAGACGCCCTTGATAGCGCCGATGATCCAGTCTAAGATCTTCATCAGGACGTCTACCACGGTGCCGAAGAGGGGCATAATGTTGTCGTTGAGCCATGTAAATGCGCCGGTGAGGGTCTTCAGAAAATCCACGATCTTCTTCATGGTCTCTGCGAAGCTCTCGAAATCGAAATTCATTACATACAACTCCTTAGAAATAATTTTGTCCATTGTATCACATTGCGCAGCAAAAAGCAAGAATTATTTTTGCAGGATGAAAAAAAATTCGCGTTCCCGGCGGGAGCCCGCCGGGAACGCCCTGTTTCGCGTCCTGTCTTTTAGCAGCCGAGCCCAAACAGCCGGCACAGCAGGGAAACAATCCCTGAAATGCCGCCCGCGGCGCCCGCCGCGTCAATGATCGGGGCGGCGGCCTGTGCAGCCCCTCCGGGGCACGTGCCGCCCGCGCAGCCGCCGAACAGCTGCAGAAGCGTGGTCAGAATGTCCATTTGCGTCCTCCTTTACCCGTTACCCGCCATCCACCCGATGATGGCGTTGGGCGCGGGGCCCTCCCGCGCCGTGGCTTTACTATATCACAGCGCGACTGCGGATGCAATGCAGAAATCATGCCAAAAAAGCCAAAAAAATGCTTGCATTTCCAAAAGGTCTGTGTTATAATAATTTGTCATTGAGCGGCTCCCGCAGGAGACGCAGTACACACACGCGCTAATCCAAACTTTGCGCGTGGTGGGGCAAGACAAATAAGGAGGGAAATCAGTCTATGGCAGTGGTATCCATGAAGCAGCTGCTCGAAGCGGGGGTTCACTTCGGGCACCAGACCCGGCGCTGGAACCCAAAAATGGCGCCCTATATCTTCACCGAGCGCAACGGCATCTATATCATCGACCTGCAGAAGACCGT